>CAESAD010000003.1_pt1 | contig 100546 bp, 97 predicted proteins | sample 7263541 | NCBI WGS metagenome assembly CAESAD01 (sample SAMEA6814110, study PRJEB35770) | freshwater metagenome | biome: Freshwater; feature: Freshwater reservoir; material: water | place: Czech Republic | collected 2017-07-26 | depth 30m m
AAAAATAGATCGGACTCGTTGGTTTCCCAACGAGTCCGATCGCGTTAAGTTTTAAGGCTTATTTGCCTGAAACCTTTTTCTTGAACTCTGCACCTGCACGGAACTTAGGTACTGAAGTTGCTGCAATCTGAACTGGAGCACCAGTCTGTGGGTTGCGGCCAGTACGAGCTGCGCGGTCTGACTTCTCGAAAATGCCAAAGCCAGTTAGGGAAACCTTGTCACCCTTGGCTACTGCACGGCTGATGCTGTCAAAAACTGCATCTACGGCTGCTGTGGCGTCTTTTTTGCTTAGGCCTGCGGCTTCAGCTACTCCATCAATTAGTTCTGCCTTGTTCACTTTGGATCCTCCATAGTTACCCGACCTCCATTGATGAATGCCGGCGATCTTGGTGGTCATTAACCCTTGCGGATTAACGGCCTTTGAGTTGTTCCAGACTTCCCCGCCTGGCTCACTTGTGACTTTACGGCTCAAAATCAAGGGTTTTTAACCTGACACGCCCAAGAAATGCAAAAAATCCCAATTTCTTGGGATTTTTTGCATTTATTAGCCTGATTTAGACGGTGGTGGGCTTGAAACTTGGCCGTTTTGCCTCAAATGCCGAAATTTCGTCCACATGCTTAAGAGTCAGTCCGATGTCATCTAGGCCTTCCATTAGTCTCCAGCGGACGTAGGAATCGACTTCAAACTTGGTCGTAAACCCAGCAGCAGTGATTACTTGGCCCTCTAGGTCAACGGTTACCGGAGTTGTTGGATCTTCTTCAATAATCTTCCAAAGTTGCTCTACAGCGCTTTGCTCTACGGCGGCGGTTAGTAGCCCTTGCTTGCCTGAATTGCCTCGGAAGATATCTGCAAATCGAGATGAGATTACAACTTTGAATCCGTAATCCATTAACGCCCAAACTGCGTGCTCGCGGCTAGATCCGGTTCCAAAATCAGGACCGGCGACCAAAATGCTCACACCTTGGTATGCCGGACGATTAAGAACAAAGTTTGCATCTTTGCGCCAGGAATTAAATAGTCCATCTTCGAAACCATGGCGCGTGATGCGCTTTAAGTATTCGGCAGGAATGATCTGGTCGGTATCAACATTGCTTTCTCGCAGTGGTGCTGCAGTGCCAGTGTGAACTGTGAACTTATCCATTAGTTACTCCCAACTAAATCTGCTGGTGACGAAAGCGTGCCGCGAATTGCAGTTGCAGCTGCAACAGCTGGCGACACTAAATGCGTGCGTCCACCTGGTCCTTGTCGGCCTTCGAAGTTTCGATTAGACGTTGATGCGCTGCGCTCACCTGGAGACAATTTGTCCGGGTTCATGCCAAGGCACATTGAGCAGCCGGCTTCGCGCCATTCAGCTCCTGCGTCTGCAAAAACCTTATCCAAACCTTCGGCCATAGCTTCTAGGCGAACTCGAACAGAACCTGGCACCACCATCATGCGCATGCCATCAGCAATTTTTTTGCCTTTGAGAATTTCAGCTGCAGCACGCAGGTCTTCAATTCGTCCGTTTGTGCAGGAGCCGATGAATACAGTGTCAATTTTGATGTCGCGGATTTTCATTCCCGCTTTAAGGTCCATGTATTCGAGAGCCTTTTCAGTGGCCTTCTTGTCTACTTCATCGGTGAAGTCATCAGGGCTTGGCACATTCGCTGACAATGGAGCGCCTTGTCCTGGGTTAGTCCCCCAGGTAACAAATGGGCTGAGCTTTGTCGCGTCAATAATTACTTCGCGATCAAATACCGCATCGGCATCTGTTGGCAGAGTTTTCCAGTAAGCAACTGCTGCATCCCAATCGGCGCCCTTTGGAGCATGTTCGCGACCTTTTACGTATTCAAACGTGGTTTCATCTGGCGCGATCATTCCGGCGCGAGCGCCAGCTTCGATGCTCATATTGCACATCGTCATGCGGCCTTCCATGGACAATGCGCGAATTGCTTCACCACGGTATTCAAGGATGTAGCCCTGACCGCCACCAGTTCCAATTTCAGTGATGATTGCCAAAATTAGATCTTTTGCAGTCACGCCAACTGGCAATTTCCCATTAACAGTGATCGCCATGGTCTTGAAAGGCTTAAGTGGCAAAGTCTGAGTTGCAAGCACATGCTCAACTTCACTTGTGCCAATTCCCATGCCAATAGAACCAAATGCACCATGAGTTGAAGTGTGAGAGTCGCCGCAGACAATTGTCATTCCTGGCTGAGTTAGGCCTGACTGCGGTGCAATGATGTGAACAATGCCCTGCTCTTTGTTTCCAAGTTCGTAGTTTTCAATTCCAAATTCTTTGGTGTTGATTCGAAGTGCCTCAATTTGGGCCCTACTAATTGGATCAACGATTGGTTTGTCGATATCAGTTGTTGGCACGTTGTGATCTTCGGTAGCAATTGTTAAGTCTTTGCGTCGAACTGATCGACCAGCAGCGCGCAAGCCATCAAAGGCCTGGGGGCTAGTTACTTCGTGTGTCAGGTGAAGATCGATGTAAAGCAAGTCAGGTTCGCCTTCAGCTCTTCGGACAACGTGGTCATCCCACACTTTTTGTGCCAATGTGCGTCCCATTACTGCCTCCTATTGCGTATCAATTTTGACATCTCACCATTCGAGATAGCAATATCACTACATGGACAATAGTAGTAGCGGTGTTGGAGTTCTGGATAAAGCTGCCCACATTCTGGACGCTTTGGAATCTGGACCCCTATCTTTAGCAGGTTTAGTCAGTGCAACTGGCTTAGCTCGTCCAACTGCCCACCGACTAGCGACCGCACTTGAACATCACCGGCTTGTTACGCGCGATCTAAATGGTCGATTCGTACTTGGACCACGCGTTGCCGAATTAGCCGGCGCAGCTGGGGAAGATAAATTACTCGCTATTGCTAATCCAATCTTGATTGCACTGCGCGATGCCACGAAGGAAAGTGCCCAGCTTTATCGTCGTCAAGGTGACCAGCGCATCTGCGTTGCAGCAGCAGAGCGCATGACGGGTTTGCGAGATACCGTGCCCGTTGGTGTTGGGCTAACTATGGGCGCAGGTTCCGCAGCCCAAATCCTGTTGGCATGGGAAGAACCGGATCGATTGCATCGTGGCTTGCAAGGCGCAAAATTTACAGCTACTGATTTATCAGGTGTCCGCCGCCGGGGTTGGGCACAATCACTTGGTGAACGTGAACCTGGCGTAGCTTCGGTCAGTGCACCGATCCGCGGTACTAATGGAAAAGTTATTGCTGCAGTATCAATCTCGGGTCCGATAGAACGTCTAACAAAAACTCCAGGTCGAATACATGGCATGGCCGTCATGACCGCCGCGAACCGAATCAGTGATTCACTAAAAGCACGTAGCTAGTTAAAACAGGGCATTTAGAACTTGGCCAAATTTACGTTATTGTGAACAGGTGCGGCCCCGTTGTGTAGCGGCCTAGCACGCCGCCCTCTCAAGGCGGTAGCGCGGGTTCGAATCCCGTCGGGGCTACAAATGAATCAGACCCTCAGGGGTCTTTTTTATTTGACTAACAAATTTTTAGGACGTTCCCTGGCCGCGGAATCGAACCATATCTGGTGTTAGCTGATCCAAAGATGTAATGCCCATGAGTCGCATAGTTTGCTCGACTTCACCTTGCAAGATTTGTGCAGCTCTACGCACACCTGCTTCTCCACCAGCCATAATTCCGTAAAGGTAGGCCCGGCCAACTAGTACGGCATCTGCACCTAGGCCAATGCCACCGACTACGTCAGAACCAGACAATGCGCCACCGTCAATAAACAACTGAGTAGCGGTTCCAGAAATGGCCGCCTTAACTGATGGCAATAGTTCTAATGGAACTACCGATCGATCGAGTTGGCGCCCACCGTGATTTGAAAGCACTACGGCGTCAACGCCTGCATTGGCAAGCATTGCAGCGTCATTTACATTTTGCACGCCTTTAACAATTAGCTTGCCTGGCCAATTTTCTTTCAGCCATTCCACGTCCTTCATGGTGATTGATGGATCAAAAACGTTATTCATTAATTCCGCAACTGTGCCGCCAGTCGATTTCAGCGAGGCAAACTCAAGCGGTTTAGTCGTCAATAGATTGCCCCACCATTTTGGGTACCTGGCCATATCCGCCATAGTTTTTAAAGTTAATTGTGGTGGGATCGTCAAACCATTTTCCACATCGCGCACCCGCATCCCGCCAACAACCGTGTCAACAGTGAGCATGATCGCTTCATACCCTGCAGCCGCAGCGCGTTCTACTAGTTCATAGCGAGTTGCTTTCTCACGCCATAAATAAAGTTGGAACCACTTGCGAGTTTCTGGCGCTGCGGCAGCAAGATCCTCAATCGAGGTTGTGCCAAGGGTTGACAATGTATATGGAATTCCAAACTCGGCGGCAACCTTGGCAACCGCTGGTTCACCTTGATAGTGCATCATGCGAGTAAAGCCAGTTGGGCTAAATACAAAAGGCAATGCTGACTTCTGACCAAAAATCGAAATCGATGTGTCAACGCTGGAGACATCACGTAAAACATGCGGATGGAACTCTAACCTTCGATAAGCCTCATAGGCGCGGCCATAACTTAGTTCTTCGCCTGCTGCGCCATCGGTGTAGTCAAATACTGCGCGCGGTGTTTTACCTTTTCCGATGGTGCGAAGCTGAGAGATTGTGACAGCGTGCGCGACTTCATCCGTTCGGGAAAATGGTGACTTGAACCCCAGGATTGGTTTTAGATCTGACCATCTTGGCAATTGCCGCTTACTCATGACATTCACTATTCCATGATTTGGAAACATTTGGAATGTTTTTATGTGGCTGGGATACCTGGACTCGAACCAAGACTAACTGAACCAGAATCAGTTGGGCTGCCAATTACCCCATATCCCAAATGGCATTACGAATCGAAATTCTATCTCAGGGCACGTGATTGAGCGAAATGCGTAATCTCGGGTGCCTATTTAATAGCGGCCGCAATGCGCGCTAGTGAGCGTTCCCGGCCAAGGATTTCTAGTGACTCAAAAAGTGGTGGCGACACTCGTCGTCCGGTAACTGCTACCCGAACTGGACCGAATGCAACTTTAGGTTTTAGCTCCATCTCTTCGATTAGTGCTACGCGCAAAGCCGCTTCAATTGCTGCGGTATTCCACTCAGCAAGTGCACTCAATGCATTAAGCGCAGCTACTAAAACTGGTTGAGCATCTTGTGTGAGAACCTTTTCGGCTTCAATAGGGTCTACTTCAAAGGATGCACTGCCAGGCTGGTCTGCAAACAAAAAGCCCAGCATGCCAACGCCTTGCTTTAGAGTTTCCATGCGTTCTTGCACCAGTGGAATCGCATCAAGCAAAACAGCGAGCTGTTCGTCGCTTGGTTGCCCCGAGAGCACACCACCCTTAATCAGATATGGTGTTAGTCGCTTGGCGAGTTCAGCTGGGTCTAGGGTGCGAATCCAGTCCCCATTAATTGAGGTGCACTTCTTTAAGTCAAAACGTGCTGGATTTGCATTCACGCGAGCAACATCAAATACTGTTGCCATTTCATCTTTGGAGAAAAACTCACGGTCCTCGCCAAAGGCCCAACCTAGAAGCGCTAAGTAATTTAGTAAGCCTTCGGGTAAATAGCCCTCTTCGCGATACATCAACAAACTTGATTCTGGATCTCGCTTAGATAATTTCTTATTGCCTTCACCCATTACATATGGAAGGTGTCCATAAAGCGGGCGCTCACCCTTAGCAACTCCAATTGCTTTTAAGGCATCGTAAAGTGCGAGCTGGCGAGGAGTGCTACTCAATAAGTCTTCACCACGTAGTACATGGGTGATTTCCATCAGGACGTCATCGACTGGATTTACCAAGGTGTAAAGCGGCTCCCCTGTTGCGCGCACAATTACATAGTCCGGCACATGTTCTGCAGCAAAGGTCACATCACCGCGAACCAGATCTGTCCAAGTGAAATCCGTATCCGGCATGCGAAAGCGCACAACCGGCGAACGTCCTTGGGACTTAAAGTCAATAACTTGTTCATTGGATAAGTTTCGGCACGCACCGTCATACCCAGGAGTCTTGTTTGCCTCGCGCGCTGCTTCGCGGCGCTCTTCTAATTCATCTTGAGAGCAGTAGCAATGATAAGCGTGACCGGTTTCTAGCAACTGATTTGCAACTTTGGCATAAATATCCATGCGTTGGGATTGGCGATACGGCTCATGCGGGCCGCCAACTTCAGGACCTTCATCCCAGTCCAAACCTAGCCAGCGAAGTGAATCTAGTAAGTCGGTATAGGACTGTTCAGAATCCCGAGCACTATCAGTATCTTCAATCCGAAATACAAATGTGCCACCAGTGTGCCGAGCGTAGGCCCAGTTAAATAACGCAGTGCGCACCATGCCAACGTGCGGGTTGCCTGTCGGTGAGGGACAGAACCGAACTCGAACGTTTGACACAGATTCTCCTGATTAGAACTTTTAGCGAACTACGACTGAATTTGTAAGGCTACCAATGTCTTGAATCGTCACGGTTACGGAATCTCCTGCTGCCAGCGCACCAACGCCAGCTGGGGTGCCAGTCAAAATTACGTCACCTGGCAACAAAGTCATCATGTGTGAAATCCAAGAAACCATTTCCCTGGCACTACGAACTAAATCGTTAGTGTTGCCATCTTGGCGAGTTTCCCCATTGACCATGCAGGAGATCGCTAAGTCTTCTGGATCTAATTCAGTTTCAATCCAAGGACCTAGTGGGCAAAACGTATCGAAGCTCTTGGCGCGAGTCCACTGTCCGTCACTATTTTGCAAATCGCGAGCTGTTACATCATTGGCGCAGGTGTAGCCGAAAATAACTTCGTCAGCGCGATCAATGTCTACATTCTTTGCAAGTGCCCCAATCACAATTGCCAACTCAGCTTCGTGATGCACATTCACAGATTGTGGTGGCAAAACAATAAAGTCTCCATCACCAATAACTGTGGTGTTGGGCTTAATAAAAATTACTGGCTCCGCAGGTACATCCCCACCCATTTCCTTGGCATGGTCGGCATAGTTTTTGCCTACGCATACAACCTTGCTGGGAATAACGGGGGCCAGAATCTTTACGTCGGCTAAATTCAAGGCCGCCACTGGATCACTGATGTCGGGCCAAGGCAGCCCAGTGATTAATTCGATCTTTTCACCAGTAATAACGCCATAAACGGGGAACTCAACACCAGGAACTGAAACTCGGGCAATACGCACGCTCTCATGCTATCGGGTTACCTGATGCCCCCCAAGATTGCCAAATTATTTAGGTACCCTCTGCCCGCATTGGAGCGAATCCCCCCTGCAATAGTTGTCTGGTGGATTTGATTCTCTGGGCAACAATCATCACAGTCGGACTGGCACTAATTTTTGATTTCAGTAATGGTTTTCATGATGCGGCTAATGCAACAGCCACAGTAATCGCAACCAAGTCGTTGAAGCCAAAGACTGCGGTTGCCATTTCCGCAGTCTTTAATTTTTTACCGGCATTTGTAATCGGCACTGCAGTTGCAAATACTATTTCTAAAACAGTGAACATTGATGCACTCCCAACGGTCGCAGAAGGAATGATCCCAATCGGGCTTCGCGTCACATTGGCTGCTTTACTCGGCGCTATTTTTTGGAACTTTTTTACGTGGGCGCTTGGGCTACCTTCTTCCTCATCGCACGCCCTAATTGGTGGCCTTATTGGTGCTGGAATTTCAGCAGGTGGCACTCAGGCGGTTTCTTGGTCCACTGTTTCGAAAACTGCAATTGCGATTATTGCTTCTCCCTTGATAGCTTTCCTTGTTGCCATTATTGCTAGCTGGTTAATAAAAGCATCTCAAAAGATATTTAAGTTAGACGATGATCATGAAGTATTTCGCTGGGGTCAAATTATTTCGAGTGCATTCTTGTCTTGGGGACACGGCTCTAATGATGCGCAAAAAACAATGGGCATCATCGCTGCCACGCTTTACGCATCTGGATACTTAGTTGCTGAAGATGCTTCAAAACTGACGCCAACTACGTGGGTTATTTTTTCTGCACAAACGGCAATAGCTATGGGCACGTTTTATGGTGGCTGGCGAATCATTCAAACTATGGGGCTCAACATAACCCACATAACTAGGGCATCTGGAATGGCAGCAAACATCGGAGCCATTACTTCTATTAGCGGTGCTACGCACCTTGGCATTCCGATTTCAACAACTCATGCTGCAGCCTCATCAGTCATTGGGTCTGGAGTTGGAACTGGCCACAAAGTTCATCTCAATACCGTCGGGCGAATGATGTCAGCGTGGGTCGTTACTTTGCCTAGCGCTGGAATAGTAGGGTTCATTACTTTCAAGGCCACCGTATTGCCTGGTATTTGGGCGTTCGTAGTTACTGGCTTTTTGATTGTTGCCTTACTCGCCTACGCAATACGACTGATGTTTTCGGCAACAACAGCTGCCGATGTTGAGCGGGCATTACCTCTTGCTGTGGCCGCGAGTGTTTCAATTGAGGATAAGCCAGCAGCCTAATTCATCTTGCCCAACAGGCCGTATGAAATTGCATCTTCCAAGGCAAGCCATGACGCAGCTATGACATTTTCGCTGACACCAACTGTGGTCCAACGTCTGCCTTTTTCTGCAGTTTCGATAAGTACTCGAGTAACTGCGCCCGTTCCAAGTCCACCATCGAGAATACGAACCTTGTAATCTACAAGTTCTAGGGCTGCAATCTGTGGGAAGTGCTGCACTAGAGCGGAACGTAATGCGTTATCAAGAGCATTAACTGGACCGTTTCCTTCGCCAGTTGCAACTATGCGTTGACCATCTGCGTGTACTTTGACTGTGGCTTCACTCACGATTTGGCCGTCTTCACGTTGCTCAACAATTGTGCGCCAAGATTCAACCGTGAATTGCTTAGTTGATTTTCCGGCTATCGCATCCTGCAGAAGTAATTCAAATGATGCATCAGCAGCTTCAAATGACCAGCCATGTGCTTCTAGATCTTTAACTTGTTCAACTACTTTGGTAATTGCTTCAGGCTGCTTGGACAAATCATATCCAAGCTCTGCGCCCTTCATTTCAATTGAAGCACGACCGGCCATTTCAGTAACAAGAACTCTCATGTCATTTCCGACTACGGATGCATCAATGTGGTTATAAAGTTCATGATTTACTTTTAACGCACTGGCATGCAGTCCGGCTTTATGCGCAAAGGATGAAACTCCAACATAAGGCTGATGCGTATTTGGTGGCAGGTTTGCAATTTCAGCTAAGGCATGTGAAACCCGCATCATGTCTTGCAGTGAGCCATCTGGCAAGCACTTAACGCCTAGCTTTAGTTCTAAGTTTGCAGCGACACTAAACAAATCCGCATTACCAGTTCGTTCGCCGTAGCCATTTGCCGTGCACTGCACGTGAGTTGCGCCTGCTTCAACAGCTGCAATGCTGTTTGCGATGGCACAACCCGTGTCGTCTTGGCAATGAATACCCAAGCGGGCATTAGTTCGAGCCAATACATCAGCGACAATCGTAGAAATCCCGCTTGGCAACATGCCACCGTTGGTGTCACAAAGCACTGCAACATCGGCGCCAGCCTTCATGGCAACTTGGACTGCCGCTACGCCATAGTCAGCATCATGTTTGTAGCCATCAAAGAAATGTTCAAAATCCACAAAGACTCGTCGGCCTTGCGACACCAGATATTCAACAGTGTCGCTAATCATGGCTAAGTTTTCTTCATTAGTAGTTTTTAAAGCCTGCTCCACATGCCAAACATCACTTTTAGCAACCAAAGTAATGACTGGTGCCTGGGAATCTAGTAGCGCCTTAACTTGGGCATCGTCTTGCGCTTTTACCCCAGCTTTACGAGTAGCTCCAAATGCCACAAGCTTGGCATTTTTTAAAACTAATTCGCCGGCAGCGATGCGAGCAAAGAATTCTGTGTCTTTTGGAAGTGCGCCCGGCCAGCCGCCTTCAATAAAGCCAACACCAAAAGCATCAAGCAGTTTCGCGACAGTTAATTTATCTTCGACGGAATAGCTAATGCCTTCCCGTTGTGCGCCATCGCGCAGCGTTGTGTCGTAAAGGTGAAATGCATCTGTAACTGAGGAAGTTTTGGACATTACAAGATCCGATGTAACCAGTTATGAGTATCTGTAGCTTTGCCGGTTTGGATGTCAACAAGTGCGGCGCGCAACTTCATAGTTAGTTCGCCAGAGCCACCATCTGCAATATTCCAGGCGCCGCTGTTCTTACTATCAACTCGGCCAACTGGAGTAATTACTGCCGCAGTTCCACAAGCAAAAGTTTCGGTAATTTCACCAGATGCGCAGCCATCACGCCATTGCTCAACCGTGATAGTGCCTTCTTCGGCCTGGTAACCAAGGTCGCGAGCCAAAGTCAGTACAGAATCTCGAGTTACGCCAGGAAGTAATGTGCCAGTAAGTTTTGGCGTTACCAATCGAGCATCGGACCCGGAGCCATAAACAAAGAACATGTTCATGCCGCCCATCTCTTCGATGTACTTTCGCTCGATAGCGTCAATCCAAACCACTTGGTCACAGTTGTTTTCAGTTGCTTCGGCCTGAGCAATCAGACTCGAGGCATAGTTTCCTGCACACTTTGCCTCGCCGGTTCCACCTGGAGCGGCGCGCACATACTCATCACTTAACCAAACTGAAACTGGCTTAACACCTTGTGGGAAGTAAGCACCAACGGGAGATGCCATTAATACATATGTCACATGGGTAGAAGGGCGAACTCCCAAAGCATCTTCAGAGCCAAATTCCAATGGGCGTAGGTATAGCGATTGGTCAGGATCAGTTGGAACCCATGCTTGATCCTGGCGGACTAATGCTTCGATCGCTCCAATGAATAAATCAGTTGGAACTGGCGGTAGCGCTAGTCGATGTGCCGAGCGCTGGAAGCGTAAGGCATTTGCTTCTGGTCGGAAAGTGTAAATTCCACCATCAGCATGGCGATATGCCTTTAGCCCTTCAAAAATTGATTGTCCATAATGCAATGCATTCATACTTAATCCACCAGCACTTGCGGCACCTGACACAAGTTCTGCTTGATGCCAGCCATCGGCTTTGGTCCAGACTGCTCGCACTACGTTGTCGGTGAAGAAACGACCAAAACCTGGGTCTGCAAAAATCTTTTCCCGCTCGGCTTGCGAAGCAGGTGAAGTATTTGGTTTTAAGGTAATTGCTGGCGCAGCGCTGTCACGATCTACTGCAGGGTAAAGCGGCGCACCGGAAGCAACAACTTTTGCTGCCGAGACATCTAAATCATGATGTACATAAGTTGACATTGTTTTGCCCCTAACCTGCAACTGCAGCAGCTAGTGCGTCGCCAATTTGGCTTGTTGAACGAACTCCTGAGCGAGAAGCCAAGTCTGCAGCTACTGCATCATCGACTTTCTTCGCTGCTTCGGCATAACCCAAATGATCAAGCAGCATTGCAATACTCAAAACAGTTGCAGTTGGATCTGCTTTACCTTGGCCTGCGATATCAGGAGCGCTGCCATGAACAGGCTCAAACATACTTGGGTTAGTTCGGCTTGGATCAATATTTCCACTTGCGGCTAATCCAATGCCACCAGCGATAGCTGCGCCAATGTCAGTAAGAATGTCACCAAACAAATTGTCAGTGACAATTACATCAAAGCGTTCAGGCGATGTTAAGAAAAACATGCTTGCTGCATCGACGTGGCAATAATCCGTTTCGATGTTTGGATATTCGGCTGCTACATCATTGAAAGCTCGCTGCCAAAGATCCCCTGCGTAAACAATCACGTTTGTCTTGTGAACCAGAGTTACTTTGCCACGTCGGCGACCAGCTCGCTCAAATGCATCTCGAATAATGCGCTCGGCACCAAAGCGAGTGTTCATGCTGACTTCAGTAGCAACTTCGTGCTCTGTGCCTTTACGAAGGAAGCCACCTGCACCAACATATGGGCCTTCAGTACCTTCGCGGCAAACTACAAAATCGATTTCTTTTGAACCCTTGCCAACAAGTGGAGAAGTCACGCCTGGGTAAAGCTTCACAGGTCGTAAATTCAAATGATGATCTAGCTGGAACCGAAGCGGCAGCAGCACTCCGCGCTCTAGTATTCCTGGCTTAACACTTGGGTCACCGATGGCACCCAACAAAATTGCATCGTGTTCTTTGAGCTCAGCAACAATGCTGTCCGGCAGCGTCTCGCCTGTGGCGTTGTACCGACGTGCACCTAAGTCATAATCAGTCGTGCTGATGTTCAGCCCAACGCTAGGAGCGATTGCAGAAAGCACTTTAAGGCCTTCTGCGACTACTTCTACGCCGATACCATCGCCGGGAATTACTGCCAATTTAATGTTGCTAGCCATGGGAATAAGGGTACTGGGCTTAGTCATGAATGAAAAAAACGAAATCTTGCCCACTGGGATGCCCGGAGGTCATAATTCTGGTTTTTCCAGTAACGGCGCGCGGTGCTAAAGTGAAAGTAATGAATGCGAACCTGCTCCTTCACTGCCGCAGCGAGGCCTAACCCGGCCCACTCGTTGCGGAGTCTTCTGCATGCCGGACGCCCCTTTTCGCAAACATTCACAGATTTTCGGAGACATCCAATGACTACTTACGAGCAACGTAACTCACAAAAACCCTCAGGCATGCCGTTCCAGCGCTACACCCCGTTTACTCCTCTTGATCTAGCGGATCGCACTTGGCCAAACAAAGCCATTACCCAGGCACCGCGTTGGTGCGCAGTTGACTTGCGTGACGGTAACCAAGCACTGATCGACCCAATGACACCAGATCGCAAGAAGCGTATGTTCGAACTTTTGGTCCAAATGGGATACAAGGAAATCGAAGTTGGATTCCCGTCTGCCAGCCAAACTGACTTTGACTTTGTTCGAATGCTTATCGATGAAAACTTGATTCCAGATGACGTAGTTATTCAAGTACTGACGCAAGCTCGGGAACATTTGATTGAACGAACTTTTGAGGCAATTGCTGGAGCGCCACAAGCCATAGTCCACCTTTATAACTCAACGTCAACTTTGCAGCGACGCGTTGTCTTTGATCTTGACAAAGATGGCATTAAAGAAATTGCAGTGCGCGGCGCAGAATTATGTTTGAAGTACGCCGAGCAAGTAGTAGACACTGAAATTTACTTCGAGTACTCCCCTGAATCATTCACTGGCACGGAACTTGATTATGCGATCGAAGTAGTCAACGCCGTAAATGATGTTTGGAAGCCAACTCCGGATCGTAAAGTTATTGTTAACTTGCCTGCCACGGTTGAAATGGCAACTCCAAACATTTATGCAGACAGCATCGAATACATGGGACGCAAACTTAACTATCGCGATTCCATCGTGATCTCACTACACCCACACAATGATCGTGGCACAGGTGTAGCAGCGGCTGAATTGGGTTACCTAGCTGGCGCAGATCGCATTGAGGGCTGTTTGTTTGGCAATGGTGAGCGCACTGGAAATGTTTGCCTTGTGACTCTCGGTATGAATTTGTTTAGTCAAGGAATCGATCCGCAAATTGATTTCAGTAACATTGACGAAATTCGTCGCACGGTCGAATACTGCAATCAACTACCTGTTCCTGAACGTCATCCTTATGGTGGCGACTTGGTATTCACAGCTTTTTCTGGATCACATCAAGATGCTATTAATAAGGGTCTGAATGTGATGAAAAAGGATGCCGCTGAAGCTGGGGTTGAAGTCGATAACTTCACTTGGAATGTGCCGTATTTGCCGATTGATCCAAAAGATGTCGGTCGAAGTTACGAAGCAGTGATTCGCGTTAATTCTCAGTCCGGCAAGGGTGGTGTTGCCTACATCATGCGCACCGAAAACAAACTCGAGTTGCCACGACGCCTACAAATTGAATTCAGTGCCGTAATTCAACAGCACACTGATGAAGAAGGTGGCGAGGTAACCCCAGCACAGATGTGGGAATACTTCCAAGACGAATACTTGCCTAACTCTGAAAGCCCATGGGGTCGTTTCAAATTAAAGACTGTTGCAGTTGATAGCGATGTCGAGGGTGATACCCGCGTAAAAGTCGTGATGTCAGACAAGGCCACTGGTGATGTCGAAGTCGAAGGCGTTGGCAATGGTCCAATCGCAGCTTTCTGTGATGCCATGGCCCAAGTTAAAGTCGATGTTCGAGTCTTGGACTATCACGAGCATGCAATGAGCAGTGGTGGCGATGCCCAGGCTGCATCTTATGTCGAATGCACCGTTGAGGGCCAAGTTCTATGGGGCGTTGGAATTGACTCCTCCATAGTTACTTCATCCTTGAAGGCGGTAGTGTCGGCTGTAAACCGAGCTCAGCGCGATCAGGAGAAATCAGCATGACAAGTCGTCACTTACGCTTAACGTTTCCCGAGGCCCAAGTTGCCGAACCAGTGATTTATCACGTGGTTAAGGATTTCAACGTGGTGCCAAGTATTCGCCGGGCTTCGATTGAAAATCATTTTGGTTGGATGATCGTGGAGTTTTCGGGCGAGACTGCTGATCTTGATGCTGCCCAGGCTTATCTTGAAGGACTTGGCGTCGAAGTCAGCCGAGCCGAAGGCGATTTTGTTGCGGGTTAATCCGTAATTTTTATTTCTGGGAATTTGGCAAATACAACTGCATCAGTTTGCGTGCCGTCGCGTCTGGTCATTCCATCTCGTAAAACAGTTTCCATTTCAAAGCCAGCTTTAATCAAAGTCTTTTGAGACGCCATGTTTTCTGGCAAAGTAATTGCGCTAAGTCGCCGAAATCCAATCCCAAAGGCGAAGGCAGAAATCATTTGCACCGATAGCGCAGCCAGACCTTCACCACGCGCAGTTTGACTCACCCAATAGCCAACTTCGCCAACATGATCAAATTCATGAATTCCGTGGATCGATACTGACAACACGACTTCACCATTGCGAACTCCGGCTAGCGCAATCTTGTCGCGAGCTTGGTAACTGGTGGCTGCGGTTCCAATCCATAGATCGGCTATGGCCCGAGTATATGGAACTGGAATGGTTGTAAAGTCTTGAATTGCCTGATCTTGGCAAATTTCATAAACCCGTGGCGCATCTTCCATGGCCCAAGGGCGCAACATTAAGGCCTTATCTACTAGCACTGGTTCGCTAATTGGCCAAGAAATCATGCCCTAACTATGCCATAGCACCCTCACGGGTGGATAGTCTGGAATCACTTCGAAGGAGTATGAAAATGGCTAACGCTTTTTGGCATGGATTTGCCGACATGAATGCAATTTCCACCAATGGTCCCCTTGTCATGACAAAGGGTGAAGGATCCTGGGTCTGGGATGACAAAGGCAAAAAGTATTTTGATGCTGCTGGTGCCCTTTGGTACATGAACGTTGGTCACGGTCGTAAAGAAATTGGCGAAGCCATGGCAGCGCAGGCCTCAAACATTGCGTCCTACTCATCTTTTGGAGAGTGCACTACTGCGCCGACAATTGAGCTTGCTGACATGGTTGCTTCGGTATCACCAGTTCCAGACTCCAAAGTGTTTTTCACTTCCGGTGGTAGCGACAGTATTGATACCGCGCTCAAGATGTCGCGCCGTTACTGGACTCTGCAAGGTAAGCCAAGTAAGAAAGTAATAGTTTTCCGCGAAAACGGTTACCACGGTATGCATGCCGGTGGAACTTCGATTGCTGGTATCCCGCCAAATAATGATGGCTACTCCGAACTTGTCGAAGATGTCGTGCGCGTTCCTTGGGATGATGCTGACGAAATGATCGCGACTATCGATCGAATTGGTGAAGAAAACATTGCTGCATTCTTCTGTGAGCCAATACAAGGCGCCGGTGGCGTGCGTATTCCACCTGATCTTTACCTACAGACCGTTCGCAAAGCCTGCGCCGAACGCAATATTTTGTTCGTAGCAGATGAAGTAATTAATGGTTTTGGTCGCTGTGGCGATTGGTTTGCATCAACTCGCTATGGCCTGCAGCCAGACTTAATGACTGTTGCTAAGGGCCTTACATCTGGCTACTCACCTATGGGCGCGGTTATCGCGGCTCCATCTGTTTGGGAAACTTTCTACGCACCTAGTGCTGGAGTTTGGCGTCATGGCTACACCTATGGTGGTCATGCCACTGCTGCTGCTGCCGGCATCGCAAACATAAACATCATGATGCGCGAACAATTACCGGCTCATGTTGCCCGACTTGAAGATAAATTTGCAGCCGCACTACGCACCCTCGAAGACCTTGACGTAGTTAGTGAAGTTCGCACTGGTGTTGGCTTCTTGGGTGGTATTCAAATGGCTGATCCAAACACCGCGCCAGCAATGTATGCAAAGTGTCGCGATGCTGGTGTTATTTCGCGAGCAATTTGGGGTGGCGCACTGCAAGTAGCGCCACCACTTACAACAACCGACGCTGAGATTGACGAAATGGTTGCGTTATTCCGAGTAGGACTAACTAGCTAGTTAAGAAATATCTTGGGCATTAACTGCCCCTGGTACTTCAATGCCTGCGAACGCAGCAACTACTGATTCGGCAACTGCAATACCGGCTTTTTCCTGCGCCTCTTCGGTGGATGCCCCAAGGTGTGGCGTAGCCACAACATTGTCCAGGGCAAAAAGTGGCGAATCTGTGCATGGCTCGGTGGCATAAACATCAAGGCCAGCGCCAGCTAACTTGCCCGAAACCAATGCTTCAAAAAGTGCAGTTTCATCTAATACTCCACCGCGAGCTGCGTTGATTACAAAAGCTGATGGCTTCATCTTTGCCAGCGCCACAGAATCAATTAGTCCTGCAGTTTCTGCTGTCTTAGGAATGTGAATTGTGACAAAGTCAGATTGTGTCAAAAGTTCATCGAGGGTTACCATTTCAATTTTTGGTCCCCCAGCTGGAGCCACAGTTACATACGGATCGTAAGCCACAAACTTCATATCAAAGCCTGCAAGTCGCGTGGCAACTAGCATTCCTATCTTGCCCATACCGATGATGCCCACGGTTTTTCCCTGTAGTTCAAGGCCACCAAATTGCGAACGTTTCCACTTTCCGTCTTTTAGCGCCAAGTTTGCCGGAACTACATTTCGAGCTACTGCTAGTAATAGTGCTACTGCCAACTCGGCTGCCGAAACAATATTGCTTGTTGGTGCATTTACGACCAAAACGTTAGCGGCCGTTGCGGCGGGAATATCAACGTTATCCAGGCCAACTCCAGCTCTAGCAATAATCTTCAAATTTGGCGCAGCAGCAATTGCTTCGGTATCCATTTTGGTAGCAGATCGAACTAGGACAGCATTCGCGGTAGCAAGCGCGGGAAGCAGTTCCGCGCGATTTGCACCATCGCAGTGCTGAATATCAAAACCATCGCCAAGTACTGCAAGTGTGGCAGGTGATAACTCTTCGGCAATTAAAACTATGGGCTTTGACATGTGTTGAGTCTAAGTCAAACTGCACAATCTAGTTTGCAAAGAATGTGCAGTTAGCGATTACCAGAAATCTGGCTCTTCATCCGTTGCTCGCCAACAATGCCAAGCAACCACGCTGCGGTAAGGAGATAGGTGATCGGTGACTCCAATTACTTCTTTTTCAGTTGGCGTGTATCCCAGGCCTTGGATAATTCCCCAGCCTCGGCGAACCCCTAGATCTCCGATCGGCCACACATCTAATCGACCTAATCGGAACATCATGAACATCTCAACAGTCCAGCGACCAATCCCCCAGAATTGCGTCAATTGCTTTACGATTTCATCATCCGGAAGTTCGTCTACGGACTCCAGGTCAAAACCTTTAACTACTGCTTCGCTCAATTCCAGTATGGTCCTGGCCTTGGCATTGCTGAGGCCAACTTCTCGCAACTGAAGGTGACCTAACTTAAGAAGCTTTGCCGGCTTGACCGGTGACCCAGTCTTTGCGATCAATCGATGTGTGATGGTGTCTGCAGCTTTGCCTGACAATTGTTGCCCGATTACTGCAAAAATAATGGTTTCAAAATGTGAATTATGAGCGGGCTCTTTGGAAACCGGATACAGCGGAGCGTTCTTCAGGAACCTACCGAGCCGCTTATCTTGAGTTGCCAAATACTTTTGAATGGATTTGATCGATTTAAGTTTTGGTGGCGCTTTTGGCTTTTCAGTCATCAGGACCTGCGCGCTGATGGAGTGAACTTAATTGGTAATTCAATCGGACCAGTGTTTCCACTATCCGGCAAGTACTTTGCACCGCTTTCAATTTTGAAATCCGGGATACGAGCAGCAAGTGCCTTATAAGCCTCAGTCATATCAAGGCGAGCAACGTAATGTCCGAGGCAATGATGCATACCGCCGCCGAAACCAAAATGTGGCGGCCTAGTTGCGGCTATGTCAAAGGCCAAGCTTTCATAGCGACGTGGATCACTTCCCGAAGGAATCGTAAGTATGTGGATGGTCTTACCTTGCGGGATAACTAGATCCTTGTACTCAACATCAACTGAGGCTTCACGACTAACCCAAGTAATTGTTGGGTTAACCCGCATTACTTCTTCTACTGCACTGCGGGCTAAATCTGGATTCTCACCTAGGTTGCACCATTGGTCCATGTGCTTTGAAAACGTTTGTAGGCCCAATCCAATTTGATTTCGAGTGGTATCAAAGCCAGCAAAGATTATGAAACTTACTAACATCAAGAGTTCACGATCCGTTATTTGCTTGCCATCAGAATTTGCCTTGATCAAGGTGCCGACGAAATCGTCAGCTTCAGATCCGGCGCGACTTGCAATCAGTTCTTTAGAAATTTCCAATAGTCCACTTAGGCCATGTTCTATAACTGGCAGATCTTCTTTGATGGTCACGCTAAACACGTAGCCAAGTTCAGTTGCCAGATCTGCCACTTCGCGCCATTGCTCTTTGGGCATTCCAAGCAGGCCTGTGATGACGCGCGCGGAATAAGCTTCGGCAAATTCGCTCATGAATTCAGCGCTGCCACGCTCACAGAAATTATCAATTAGCTCATGTGCTAACTCCGAGAACGTCGGAATTAATGGCTCTAGCACTCGGGGTGAAAATGCTGGCCCAGATAGCTTGCGCAATCGCAAATGATCTTCGCCTTCAATACTTAACATGATGTCGGGCCACCATTGTGCAAGTAACCCTTGGTCGATACCAAAATGCGATGGCCAACGTCTCGTGCCTTGATAGAGCCGCTTATCTTTTAACAACGCATTTGAATCTTCGTAACGCAGGATGGCGATTCCAAAATTCGTGGTGGCATACCAATGTTCTTCTCGCGCTGCCATGACTTGTTCCGAGCGGATGGAAAATCCAGTCTCGGAAAAATCTAGGTGTGCAATCGGCATTTTGGAGTTAACTAGTCTTTTCCAATGCGTGGCCAAGTATCGCTCACTATGTAACCAAGTGGATACGGATCGGTTGGATCAAGCATGTGTTGATGCGTACCTGTTAGCCATGCTTGGCCAGCGATAGACGGAACAATTCCTGGCTTATCACCAATCATCACTTCCTTTTCAACGCGTCCTTCAAAGTGAGATCCAATTATTGAGCGACCACGCAGGCGATCTCCCACTTTCATAACTCCGCGGGCGTGAAGTACTGCCATTCGAGCTGACACTCCGGTTCCGGTAGGAGAACGATCAATTTTGCCAGGCTGGACTGCAACCGCATTGTGGCTGACAAGTACGCCGGCTTCTTCAAATATCGGCATCGCTAATTGGCAAAATGAGAAATGCGTCCAGCCACTGATCGTTGGGTGGGCAAAAGTAAGTTGTTCATTTGCTGCTTTGGTAATTCCAATTCCCATTACAGCTAGATCGCGCGCTTCACTCGGATCCAAAGTGAAGCCAAGTTCCTTAGCGTTAACAATGACAAAAGTGTCCCCACCCCAGGCAGTATCAACGGTTAATGTGCCTATCCCTGGAACTTCTAGTTTTGCATCCAAGACGTCTGCGAAAGAAGGAACGTTGTGAACTTTGATTTGCGTGGCTTTGCCATCTTTGCAAGTTGCAAAAACTTCTACTAAACCTGCGGGCGCTTCCATAAAGAAATGGGTTTCTGGTTCCACCATTGGGACAATTCCAGTTTCCAGAACTACAGTTGCCACACACATCGAATTTGATCCCGACATTAAAGGAGTGTCTTCGGGTTCCATAATGATGAAACCAACTGCAGCTTTTGGATCTTTTGGTGGTACCAACATATTGACATGGCGGAAAACGCCGCCACGAGGCTCATTCAGAACAAATTGACGCAACTCGTTGTCGGTGGCAATGAACCTAGATTGGTCATACAAAGTGTCGCCAGGAGGCGGATTGACTCCACCAACAATGACATCGCCTACTTCACCTTCGGCGTGACAACTAACAACGTGAATGGTTTTTACAGATCGCATGTAGGCAAGTTTAGGGTTAGTTGCGCAGGTAGTTGCCTAGAACCTAATAACTAGTGCGTATGGAAATCGAAGGCTTGCGCCATTGCTGCGTCGATGGCTTCCAGCGCTAATGCCACCCGAGTTTCCACGTTGCCATCAAGGGCCATCCAGGATCTACCGGTGCTAATTAAGTCGTCTTCGAATTCTCGAGTCATAGATATTCGCAGCTCTTCCGAGTCTCGAATTTTGTCCTGCACAAATGGCACCCCATCGGGTTGGGTAACAAAGTAAATCCGATTTTGAGAATCTACTGGCATCGGCAACGCCGCTTTTTCTCCTAAGTAGCGACGTTCCCAAATGATTGTGGCAAACACATCGGTATCACAACAAACAACAGGGCCACCAGTACGGGCAGCGACATCTTCGAGTTGCTGCTGCACAATAGCGATTTCCACAAAGTCATTGATCGTCCATGGCACTGCGTATTCAGATAAGCCCATCGCTTCGGCTTGCTCTTTCTTGCGCATAGTTAGATCGCGACCGTATTCCCGAATCCAGTTAGTCGTGGTGAAGTTACCTGCACGCTTCATTAATTCAGCTTGAACAGCCAAAGTAGTCGTTGTGGTTCCAGTAGATTCCGCGCCAATAAATACCGCGCGAATTGCAAGCAACTCTCGCGAACCTGGACCCAGTAAGTGCCAATTACTAATTAAGTCTTCGCGAATCTGCGTAGAGGAAACGGGAACCTGACTGCGCTGTGGATCAAAACTATGGTGATGTAAACCAAGTAGTGAGGCAAACTCTTCACCGTTTGCCTCGGAGGTAACTAATAGGTCAACCGGAGGGGTATGACGTAAATGCGCCTCTATTACGCGGGCATTGGATTTGGCAACGGCAGAATCTTCAGGTTTGTATGGTGTGGATTCATAACCGTGAACAATGGTCATGGCCGCTTCATTGAGGCCTTCAGCAACACAGTCCTGGAGTAAAGCTCGAGCGCGATCATTTGCTGCAAGCCGATCGTGTGGCTGTGCCAAAACAACAACGACAACATGGTCGCGCTTTTCAATCGCAGCTTTAACAAGCTTCACATGACCCATGTGTGGCGGATTGAAGGTTCCAGTTACTAATGCGGCCGGCATAGCCAAAGCCTATCTGGATTTTCGCGTCGCAAAAAATGAGTCGTTATTACGGGACTAACAGAAGTTTTCCAGTAGTTCTGCGCGCAGCTAAATCAATGTGTGCAGTTGCTGCATCAGCGAGATCATAGGTATTACCAATTGCAAAATTAAGTTTCCCGGCTGTATGGGCAGCAAAAATTTCATCTGCGCGCCACTGCATTTCACCTGGTCCAGCGATGTAATCGGCCAAAGTGGGGCGAGTTACGAAAAGTGATCCCATGCGGGATAAGGCCTGTAGATCAAATGGCGCAACCATGCCACTAGCGCCGCCAAAAAGTGCAAACATTCCTCGACGCTTTAATGAAGCAAGGCTTCCGTCAAAAGTTGCTAGGCCAACTCCGTCATAAACCACTTCAACGCCTTGACCATTGGTTAGTTCCCGCACTTTTGTGGCTACGTCTTCGGAGTCATAGCGAATTATGTGAGCAGCACCGGCTTGTTGAGCAATTTCTGCTTTGGCACCCGTAGATACTGTTGCAATCACAGTTGCGCCTCGACTGGAGATCATCTGGCAAAGTAATTGGCCTACGCCACCAGCGGCTGCATGAACAAGCGCTACATCGCCTGGCTTTACTTCGTAAAGTGATGAGACTAAATAGTGCGCAGTCATTCCTTGAAGCATGGCAGCACAAGCAACATCAAGTTCTACGCCGGTTGGAACTTTTACAACGGAACTTGCATTTACAAGATGCAGCGTTGCGTAGCTTCCAAGTGATGATGGCCAAGCCACTTTGTCTCCGATAGCAAAACCTGAAACTTCGCTACCAACTTCAGTGACAACTCCAGAACCTTCAAGTCCAGGAACATAAGGACTTGGCATTGGGTAAATGCCCTGGCGTTGGTAAATATCTATGAAGTTAACACCGCTATATGCGAGCTCAACGAGCAATTGTTGTGGGCCACAAACGGGAACAGGTAGATCAACTACCGAGAGAACCTCTGGTCCCCCGGGTTGATCTACCTGTATCGCACGCATTTTTAAATTAACGACCTGCAGTACCTTCAACGTAATCGTTGTCGCCGGTCTTTACCCATGACATGAGTTTGCGAAGATCGCGACCGACTGCCTCGATTGGATGTTGTTCTGCTTTAGTGCGTAGTGCCTTGAACTCTGGCGCACCAGCATCTTGATCGTCGATGAAGCGCTGGGCAAATTTACCCTGCTGAATGTCAGTTAGGACTGCCTTCATTTCGGCTTTAACTGAAGAATTGATAATGCGTGGTCCGGAAACATAGTCACCGTATTCAGCAGTATCAGATACGCTCCAACGCTGCTTGGCAATGCCACCTTCATACATCAAGTCAACAATAAGTTTTAGTTCGTGCAAGCACTCGAAGTAAGCAACTTCTGGCTGGTAACCAGCTTCAACTAATGTTTCGAAGCCGGCTTGAACTAGTGCTGAGGCACCGCCACATAGAACTGCTTGTTCACCGAATAGATCTGTTTCAGTTTCTTCGGTGAATGTGGTCTTGATTCCACCAGCGCGAAGTGCGCCAATGCCAGCTGCATATGAAAGCGCAAGCGCCCAAGCTGCGCCTGTGGCATCAGATTCCACTGCGACGATTGCTGGTACGCCGCGACCTGCAACATACTCACGACGCACTAAGTGTCCTGGGCCCTTTGGTGCCACCATGCAAACATCAACGTTCGAAGGAGGTGCGATGTAGCCAAAGCGAATGTTAAAGCCATGTGCAAAGAACAGCGCGTCGCCAGCTTTTAAGTTTGGCTCTACTGATTCGGCATAAACTTTGCGCGCCACGTGATCTGGCACAAGCATCATGATGACATCAGCTTCGGCAGCAGCAGTTGCTGGATCTACTACGCGTAGACCTTCAGACTCGGCCTTTGCCTTGCTCTTGGAGCCATCAGCTAGTCCAACTCGCACATCTACGCCACTGTCGCGCAAGCTAAGTGCATGCGCATGACCTTGGCTTCCGTAACCAATAACGGCTACTTTGCGACCTTGAATGATTGAAAGGTCGGCATCATCTTCATAAAACAATTCGGCCACTGGGCTCTCCTATTTCGCTAGTTTGGTAAGTCTGTCAGATTCTTTGGATTGTGTGAATTTCTAACTGGAACGGTCTGGATTCTTGTTGGAACGGTCGGCAATTGACCGGGCGCCACGAGCCAAGGCAACCACACCAGACTGCACAATTTCTTTGATTCCGTGTGGTGCCAAGACATTTAGGAATGCCTCTAACTTCTCCCGGGATCCGGTGGCTTCGATCGTTACGGCATCGCCGCTGACGTCAACTACTTTGGCTCGAAATAATTCCACAAGTTCCAATACTCTGCTGCGGGAATGATCATCAGCTTTTACCTTGATCAACATTAGTTCGCGAGCAATTGCAGTGTTGTCATCAAGTTCAACAATCTTTAATACATTGATTAACTTGTTTAGCTGCTTGGTTACTTGTTCCAAAGCATGCTGATCCACGTTAACTACAACAGTCATTCGTGAAACACCTTCAGTTTCGGTTGTGCCTACTGCTAAAGATTCGATGTTGTAACCGCGGCGAGAAAATAATGCGGAAATTCGCGCAAGCACACCAGGTTGGTCCTGCACCAAGATAGATAAAGTGTGACGAGCCATAACTAGTCATCCCCTCTTTCCCACTGTGGTGCCAGATCGCGAGCAAACTGAATTTCATCATTGCCAGTGCCGGCAGCAACCATTGGCCAAACCATGGCATCGCGATGCACTTGGAAGTCAATAACAACTGGAGCATCGTTGATTTCCATTGATTTCTCAATTGCCTTATCAACTTCTTCAGCCTTAGTTACGCGCAATCCATGACAGCCGTAAGCATCCGCTAACTTTACGAAGTCAGGTACCGAATGGGAATGTAAGTCAGTGTTGCTGTATCGCTCGTTATAGAACAAGTTCTGCCACTGACGCACCATGCCAAGTGAAGCATTGTTGATCAAAGCCACCTTGATTGGAATGTCGTTAATTGTGCAGGTAGCAAGTTCCTGATTGGTCATCTGGAAGCAACCATCGCCATCGATCGCCCAAACGGTCTTGTCTGGCGCGCCAACTTTGGCACCCATCGCAGCTGGGATGGAATAACCCATAGTTCCTAACCCACCACTATTGAGCCAAGTGTTTGGATGTTCGTACCCAATGAATTGCGCTGCCCACATTTGATGCTGCCCAACACCGGCTGCATAAATTGCTTCTGGTCCGGCAATTTTGCCAAGACGTTCAATTACATATTGTGGTGAAAGTGAGCCATCAGATGGCTGGTCATATCCAAGTGGATAAGTTTCGCGCCAATGGTTCAAAGTAATCCACCACGCAGTTAAATCTGCGCGATTGCCAGCATCAAATTCGCTCGTTACTGCTGGGATTAATTGCGTGATTGCTTCGCGGACATCAGAAACGATTGGGATATCGGCGTAACGATTTTTGCCAATTTCAGCTGGATCGATGTCAATGTGAATAACTTTTGATTTTGGCGAGAAGGACTCAAGTTTTCCAGTTACGCGATCATCAAAACGCGCGCCAAGAACGATTAGTAGATCTGCTTTTTGTAGCGCACCAACTGCGCCAACAGTTCCATGCATACCTGGCATACCCATGTGCTGAGCATGTGAATCCGGAAATGCGCCACGTGCCATCAAAGTTGTAACAACTGGAATGCCAGTTAGCTCAGCAAGCTGCCGAAGTTCTTTATAAGCCTGAGCGCGAATTACGCCGCCACCAACATAAAACACTGGCCGATGAGCATCAACAATCATGCGCGCAGCTTCTTTGATCTGGCGACCGTGTGGCTTGGTAGTTGGTTTGTAACCCGGCAAGTCAATGTGTGTTGGCCAAACAAATTCAGCGCGAGCTTGCAACGCATCCTTGGTGATGTCAACCAATACTGGGCCAGGTCGACCAGAACTTGCTAAATGGAATGCTTCTTTGATCGCACGTGGAATATCTTCAGCGCGGGTAACTAAGTAGTTGTGCTTTGTGATCGGCATCGTGATGCCGCGAATGTCTGCTTCTTGAAAAGCGTCAGATCCGATAAATGCACTTGGCACCTGGCCAGTGATTGCAACCATTGGAACTGAATCCATATGTGCATCAGCAATGGGAGTAACCAAGTTCGTTGCACCAGGACCGCTAGTTGCCATGCAGACGCCAACGCGATTGCTGGCTGCTGCATATCCTTCAGCTGCGTGGCCGGCACCTTGCTCGTGGCGCACCAAAATATGTCGCACGGAAGGTGAATCCATTAATGGGTCATAGACCGGAAGAATTGCGCCACCTGGAATACCGAACACTACGTCGACATCAGAATGTTCCAGAGATCTAACTAGACTCTCGGCGCCTGTTATTTGCTCAGACATGCCATTTCTCCTTGCTCGAAGGATCGCTTCGAATTAAGTTCATCGTTGGCTGGCCTTAGGTGACATCACTTCTGCGCCGAATTGACTTGTAACAGAAGCTGCGCCCGATTGGCTTGTGGCCTTTCGATTGCATCACCACCACCGATGAAGGTGTTGATAGTTGTTCCACTGTAGCCCCCGCGAGTCACATGCGTCACATCCAGTGAGACGGTTGTCCACATATTGAGATGCCAAATTCGGACAATTTTCGCCACCCAAGTCAGCAGGATCTTAACCTTGGCAATACCTTTGGAGTAGCACAAAGCCGTTACATTCATTGGTTTGTATTAGTCGGAAGGTCGCGCCATGACTAAGTATGTATATGACTTCTCAGAAGGCGACAAAGATCAAAAAGACCTCTTGGGTGGCAAGGGCGCCAATCTGGCTGAAATGACCAAACTAGGTTTGCCAGTTCCCCCCGGTTTCACAATTTCGACTCAGGCCTGCCGCGAGTACTTAGTAGCTGGTGTTGAACCAGCCGCGCTTCGCGTTGAAGTAACTATGGCGCTGCGCCGACTTGAAGATGCACTTGGCAAACGTCTCGGTGATATAAACGATCCCCTACTAGTTAGCGTTCGTTCGGGCGCAAAATTCTCAATGCCAGGCATGATGGAGACTGTACTCAATGTTGGTTTGAATGACTACTCCGTTAAAGGACTAATCAAAGCCAGCAGCAACGAACGCTTTGCTTGGGATTCTTATCGACGTTTGATTCAAATGTTTGGCAAGACAGTGCTTGACATCGAAGGCGAAGTTTTTGCTGACGCACTACAAGCTGCAAATACAAAAGCTGGCGTGACAACAGAAGTAGACCTAACTCCAGAGCAACTTCAGGAAGTTGTCGAGACTTTTAAAAAGATTGTTCGTGATCACAGCGGTCGAGATTTCCCGCAGGATCCCCGTGAGCAGTTAGACCTAGCAACCCGCGCTGTATTTAACTCATGGAACACTTCGCGAGCTCGTCTGTATCGCCGACGGGAACGGATCGCGGATGATTTGGGAACCGCTGTAAATATTTGCTCGATGGTCTTTGGAAACTTAGGCGAAACTTCTGGAACAGGTGTGGCTTTTACTCGCGACCCTGCTTCTGGAAAACCTGGTGCATATGGTGACTACTTACCAAATGCCCAAGGCGAAGATGTGGTTGCTGGAATTCGCAACACATTTAGCTTGGATGAGCTGAATCGAACTGACCCAACATCATTTAACGAATTGATGAAGATTATGCGCAAGCTCGAAACGCATTATCGCGATCTCTGCGACATCGAATTCACGGTTGAAAAAGGCAAGCTATGGATGCTGCAAACTCGCGTAGGAAAGCGAACTGCGGCAGCGGCATTTCGAATCGCAACTCAACTTGTGGATGAAAGCCTAATCACAATGGATGAAGCCTTGATCCGCGTCAATGGTGCCCAACTTGCACAACTGATGTTCCCGCAGTTTGATTCCGCAACTGCATCCAAAATTGTGGCTACTGGAATGGCGGCTTCACCGGGCGCTGCTGTTGGCAAAGCCGTGTTTGACTCTGCGACCGCAGTTAAGTGGGCAGATAAAGGTGAGCGCGTAGTTCTAGTCCGCCGAGAAACTAATCCAGATGACTTAGAAGGCATGATCGCAGCTACCGGCATCTTGACCGCGCGAGGTGGTAAAACATCACATGCTGCAGTTGTTGCCCGAGGTATGGGTAAGACCTGCGTTTGTGGTGCTGATGCAATCGAAGTTTCAAATGCTGATCGCACGGCAACAATCGGAGACCTTGTCATTAAAGAAGGTGACATGATTTCGATTGATGGCTCAACGGGCCATGTTTATCTAGGCGAACTAGCAGTTGTCCCATCACCAGTTTCTAATTATCTGGAACATGGATTGGCCGGAGCAATGGAAACTGAAAATGAGGAGATCTCGGCCTTAATCAGTGCTGTGGATCGCATTCTCAAACATGCAGATTCTGTACGTCGATTACAAGTGCGCACTAATGCCGATACGGCTGAAGATTCAAAATGGGCACGAAACTTGGGTGCTGAGGGAATCGGATTGTGTCGCACCGAACACATGTTCCTAGGCGATCGTCGGGTATTGATTGAGCATGTGATTCTTGCTGATAACACCGCTGATCGCACTGCCGCACTTGATGCCCTATTGCCAATGCAGCAAAAGGATTTCGAAGACATCTTTGAAGCCATGGACAACTTGCCAGTAACCGTTAGATTGCTCGATCCCCCATTGCATGAGTTCCTGCCAGATCGTGCGGACTTGATGGTTGAAGTTGCCATAGGTCAAGAACGTAACGAAGATGTCTCGCGTCAGGAATTACTGCTGACTGCGGTAGATAGATTGCACGAATCAAATCCAATGCTTGGGCTGCGCGGTGTCCGACTTGGACTAGTAGTTCCTGGGCTGTTTGCTATGCAGGTGCGGGCAATTGCGCAAGCTGCAATCAAGCGCCTTCGAGATGGCGGTAAGCCAAAAGTTGAGATCATGATTCCACTGGTGGGATCGGTTATGGAATTGCACTTAATCAGAGATGAAATTGACGTACTGCTTGCCGATATTGCCAAAGCCGAGAACATCGAATTGCCATTTTCTATCGGAACCATGATTGAACTTCCGCGCGCTGCATTAACTGCGCAACGTGTGGCCGAAGCTGCTGAGTTCTTTTCGTTTGGTACGAACGATCTAACGCAAACAACTTGGGGCTTTAGTCGCGATGATGTCGAAGCATCATTCTTTGCTACTTACTTAGATCGCGGCATCTTTACGGTTTCACCATTTGAATCATTAGACGTTGATGGCGTTGGAGCGTTAATTAGAATAGCCGTAGACAAGGGTCGTGCCACTCGCCCAGATATAAAGCTGGGAGTTTGCGGTGAACATGGTGGCGATCCAGAATCAATCAAGTTCTTCCACGATGTCGGTCTAGATTATGTATCTTGTTCGCCGTTTAGAGTTCCGGTTGCCCGACTAGAAGCTGGTCGAGTTAGCGTTTCCTAATCGCAGACTGCGCCATTACTAGCAGAGCCCACAAGCTTTACATACTTAGCTAATACTCCACGATCATATTTATGTGGAACTGGCTTAAAGTGCTTGCGGCGCTCAACTAGGACTGACTCATCAACTAGAAGATCTAGCGTGCGTTCGCTGATGTTGATTCGAACTTTATCGCCGTGTTCAACAAATGCAATTGGTCCACCATCAACGGCTTCTGGAGCAACGTGCCCAATACATAGCCCGGTAGTCCCCCCACTGAATCGACCGTCAGTGATGAGCATCACTTCTTTGCCGAGTCCGGCACCCTTAATAGCTCCCGTAATCATGAGCATTTCGCGCATACCTGGACCACCCTTTGGTCCTTCGTAACGGATGATTACAACATCGCCAGATTGGATGTCGCCACTTTCCAACGCATCCATGGCTGCGCGCTCGCGCTCATAAACCTTTGCTGGACCCTCGAAAACATCAACTGGAATACCGGCAGTTTTGCAAACTGCGCCTAAAGGTGCCAGCGAGCCGCCCAAAATTGAGATACCGCCAGTGCCGCCCATTGGATTGTTCATGGCGTGAACAATGTCACCGTCAGGATCTGGGGAATCTAGGTCCGCTAAATTCTCAGCCATAGTTTTTCCGGTAACAGTTAAGCAATCGCCATTCATAAGTCCTGCATCTAGTAGCGCGCGCATCACAACTGGAACGCCACCGACACGATCTACGTCGCTCATTACATATCGACCAAACGGCTTTACATCTGCCAACAACGGAACTTTTGATCCAATTCGATGGAAATCTTCTAAGTGCAAATCGACATTTGCTTCATGTGCGATTGCTAGTAAGTGGAGAACTGCGTTAGTCGATCCGCCAAAGGCCATAACAATTGCGATCGCGTTCTCGAGAGATTGCTTAGTAATGATGTCTCTAGTTGTGATGCCCTGCGCAATCAAATTCACTACTGCTTCGCCAGATGCAATTGCAAAACCATCGCGTCGTCGATCTACTGCAGGTGGCGCAGCTGATCCTGGCAATGACATACCCATAGCTTCAGCAGCTGAGGCCATAGTGTTCGCGGTGTACATGCCACCACATGCACCTTCGCCTGGGCAGATTGCTCGCTCAATCCGGTCAACGTCTTCTTCGCTCATCAGGCCACGAGCACATGCGCCAACTGCTTCAAAAGCATCAATGATCGTTACATCGCGATTACTGCCATCAGAAAGCGTTACGTTTCCAGGAAGGATTGATCCGGCGTATACGAAAACACTTGCCACATCAAGTCGCGCTGCTGCCATCAACATGCCAGGTAATGACTTATCGCAACCTGCGAAGTTGACCATGCCATCAAGTCGCTCAGCTTGCATAACTGCTTCTACTGAGTCGGCAATGATTTCCCGACTAACAAGTGAGAAGTGCATGCCTTCATGACCCATGGAAATTCCATCAGATACCGAGATGGTTCCAAACTGCATTGGGAAACCACCGGCATTCAATACGCCTTCTTTGGATGCCTTAGCCAAGCGATCAAGCGAGAGGTTGCAAGGGGTGATTTCATTCCACGAAGATGCAATACCGATCTGGGGCTTAACCCAATCAGCATCTCCCATTCCTACTGCGCGCAGCATGCCGCGAGCTGGGGCACGTTCGATACCGTCTGTTACTTGTCCGCTTCGTGGCTTCATGTTTGGCATGAGATAAATCTACCTCGAAATATTACGAAGTCTCCTCAGGGGCAATTACGCATTCCAAGGGCTTGCCAGCAAACCAAAGATCGAACTGGCTGTGAATCCTGGCTCGCGCGCGATCCCAAAACACATCGCCTTCTCCCCCGTTATGCGAAGTAATGATGACATTTGGTAGCGACCAGAGTGGATGATCTGCTGGAAGCGGCTCAGGTTCTGTTACATCCAGGGCTGCGCTAATTCGCCCAGTCTTGAGCTCGGCTAGCAATGCCTCAGTATCAACAACGACTCCGCGAGCAACATTTACTAGAACTGAATTGTCTTTCATGCTGGCCAAAAAATTTGCGTTCACCAGATTCACAGTTCCTGGATTGTTCGGAACAATCAACATCACAACGTCAGCTGATGGAATCAGGTTTGGCAGCTCAGAGATGGCATGTACATGGTCTCGAGCGGTTCGGGCAACTGGAATTACTTTGCAACCAAAACCTAGCAAACGCTTTTCCGCAGCTTTGCCAACATTTCCATATCCGATTAGCAATACGGTTTTGTCAGCAAGCGAGCGAGCAAAATATGTTTCCCAGAGATGTTCTTGTTGGGCTTTGTAAGACCGTGGCATGTCTCGTAACACACTTAGGGTTAGCAACACAGCAAGTTCAGAAGTTGAATCATCATGCACGCCAGCGGCATTACAAAGTGTTACACCAGCAGGCACATGCGGCTGCACGTTATCAAACCCAGCCGTCAGAGTTTGCAGCACTTTGACATTAGGCAATCGCGAAATCGCCTCACTAATCGAAATCGTTGAGCCTTCATATGGCATAACCACAAAATCAACACTGGCAATTTCCGATGCAGCTAATTCCGCAAGATCGTCACATTCGGTAACTTTGACGTCCGCTGGGAATTCGTAACCCTTGGCTATCCAGTCTGGCGCAATAATATGACGAGTCATGAGTCCATTCTGGCAACTATCCGATTCCCAATGAACATCCGGTGGGCATGTGTCACCATAGGTGAATGACCGATCCTGACTCCAGTACTGCTGATGTTGGATTTACTTCCGCCTTTGACTTAGTTGAAGGCCGTCGGGCTGGCGATTTCACTAGCGTTGAATTGGTCAGCACTTTGCTGCATCGCATCCAAACAATTGATGACTGTGACGGTGGACTTCAATCTGTGCTCGCCATTTCAACTGACTTGATGCAACAAGCCGAAGTCTGTGACTCACGTGTTGCAACCGGATCGCTTCACGGAATTCCAGTACTGGTTAAGGACAACATTCAAGCAATCGGATTACCTGGAACTGCTGGATCACTTGCATTAGCCGGGCGCACCGTAGTTGAGGACGCCGAGATTGTTTCTCGCCTTCGCGCTGCTGGTGCAATCATTATGGGAAGCACAAACCTTTCGGAGTGGGCAAATATTCGTTCTGGAAATTCCACAAGCGGCTGGTCCGCTGTTGGTGGCTTAACGGCAAATCCTTGGAAATATAAACACAGTGCAGGTGGATCTTCATCAGGTTCAGGGGCTGCTGTTGCCGCAGGGCTAATTCCTTTTGCAGTTGGAACTGAGACAGATGGCTCCATTGTTTGTCCAGCTTCATTAAATGGCGTGGTTGGAATCAAGCCAACAGTTGGCTCAGTGTCTACTGCAGGAGTTGTGCCCGTTAGCTTAAGTCAAGACGTTCCAGGCCCGTTAGCAAGAAGTGTCGAAGATGCTGCGATGTTACTCGAAGTGTTAACCGGTCAAACTGGATTAGTTGATCTATGTAACAACGATGAGCCACTTCGCATTGGTGTTGTCCGTTCCTGGATGACTAGTCATGATGGCGCCAATAAGTTATTCGAAGAAACGTTGGCAAAACTTATCGATGCAGGCATTGAATTGGTCGATGTTCTTGTCGAAGAAATGCCTGAACAAGCTGGCGATGATGAAGGTGTTGTTCTTTTTCACGAACTAGTTGAAGATCTCTCAAATTACCTGAGCAAGCGAGCTTGTGAAGGAGTTAAATCTCTCGTGGATGTTGTGGAATTCAACAGGCAGAATTCAGAAATTGAGATGGCTCACTTTGAGCAGGAATACTTTGATCTTGCCCTTACCTCTGGCGGCAGAAATGATGTGTACCAGGCTGCGCGGGAACGGAACTTGGATTGGGCAATAACCAAAGTTCTTACTCCAGCACTTGCCGAGGTAGATGTGTTAGTTGGAATTCCTTACGCGCCGGCTTGGGTTTCCACGCTTGGTCACGGAGATGACTTTGGCAATGCCAGCTGGATGACACATGCTCCGGCAATTGCAGGCTGGCCACTTGGCTCGTTGCCGATGGGACTAGTGGACGGTCTGCCCGTTGGACTGGGTGTTGCGGCGCGTGTGAATGATGAAAAAGGATTAGTTCGAGCCATGGCGATTATTGAACGGGTTCTGGACTTAGGAGATTTCCGACCAAGTTTTATTCGTTGATAAGTGCGTTCAGCGCATAATGTGCCATGGCATCACGTTGAAATGGTGCCAGCTTTGGATGAATTCCATTAAATCGCTCTAGAAAATCTGGGCTCTCGTTATACATATCTCCGAGGGCTACATATGCTTCAGCATTCGGACTCCAAAATTGCGAAACCCAGCGAAAGTGATCTGCAATTACGTCTTGAGTGCGGGAATCTTCTGGTTCAACACCTGCATCAATTAACTCGACTAAGCGGGCATCAATCTCAGCTAGTTCTTTTTGAATTAGTACGACATCTTCTTTTGACCACCCTGACATGCGCTGCTTCGACTCGGCAACATGGCTTGCAGATTCTGGATACTTTTCAATTAAGTCGCGTTCCCATTTTTCCTGTTGCACATCGTCTGCGCCTTCAAAAACTTCGGAATCCTTCATAGAAAACAACTATTCCGAGACGCCAAGTTTTTCGAAAAGCAATTCGCGGACGCGAGCAGCATCAGCTTGACCCCGAGTTGCCTTCATGACGGCGCCAACAACTGAACCAGCAGCTGCAAGCTTTCCAGACTTGATAGTTTCAGCGACAGCCGGATCTGCAGCTAACGCTTCATCAATTGCAGCAAGCAGTGGGCCGTCATCCGACACAACCGCAAGGCCGCGAGCTGCCACGATAGCGTCAATGTCACCTTCGCCGGCAATTACACCTTCGAGAGCTTGACGTGCCAACTTGTCATTGAGCGATCCAGCGGTGATTAATTCCTCAAGGCGCTTCAGATGAACTGGGGTAACTGGAAGTTCTTCTAATTCAATTCCGCGATCGTTTGCAATTCTAGATAGTTCGCCAGTCCACCACTTGCGTGCTGCAGCCGCGTCTACCCCGGCGTCGACCGCTTCCACAATTAAATCCAGTGCGCCGGAATTGATAACGGTATTCATATCAAGTTCGCTTAAACCCCAATCAGCTACTAGACGGGCTCGGCGTACGGCAGGGTTTTCTGGAATTGTGGCGCGTAGTTCTTCAACCCATTCGCGAGATGGCGCGATTGGTAGCAAGTCAGGCTCTGGGAAGTATCGGTAATCTTCCGCATCTGACTTTGGACGACCTGAAGTTGAGATACCCGTATCTTCATGCCAGTGCCGAGTTTCTTGCACAACGCTATCGCCAGCAGTAAGTCTGGCTGCATGACGAGTTACTTCATAACGAACAGCGCGCTCGACAGAACGAAGTGAGTTCACATTCTTAGTTTCCGAGCGGATGCCCAGTTTTGATTCTGGAGTTTCGCGAAGTGAAAGGTTAACGTCGCAGCGAAGTGAGCCCTGTTCCATCTTCACATCCGATACCCCAAGTCCACGAAGAATATCGCGAAGCGCAGCAACATATGCCTTAGCAACTTCTGGCGCATATTTTCCAGTGCCAGTAATTGGCTTGGTAACAATTTCAATTAATGGAATTCCAGCACGGTTGTAGTCAACAAGCGAATAATCGGCGCCATGGATACGACCAGTTGCGCCACCGACGTGCGAGTTCTTACCGGTGTCTTCTTCCATGTGAGCGCGCTCAATCGGAACCCGGAAAGTCTTGCGACCTTCATCGGTGTCGATTTCAACATCTAAGTAACCTTCGAATGCAATTGGTTCGTCGTATTGAGAAGTTTGGAAGTTTTTTGGCATGTCTGGATAGAAATAGTTTTTGCGAGCGAATCGACACCACTGCGCAATTTCGCAATTTAGCGCCAGGCCGATACGAATTGCTGACTCCACACCAATTTTGTTAAGTGTTGGCAATGCGCCAGGTAAACCTAAACAAACTGGGCAAACGTGAGTGTTTGGTGGCGCGCCGAAAACAGTCGAGCAACCACAGAACATTTTGGTGTTAGTGCCAAGTTCTACGTGCACTTCTAGTCCTAGAACTGGATCAAACTTCGAAATAGCTTCGTCATAGTTCATAATTGCTTCAGCCATTACGCACCTGCCAACTCTGGAGCCTGCGCCAGTAGCGGGCCGCCCCACTTGGCCAACAATTCGCGCTCGATTGCAGCTCCCACGTTGTACAAGCGATCATCGGCCATTGCTGGAGCAATGATCTGCAGTCCAACTGGTAGTCCATCTTCAGGAGCTAAGCCAATAGGAAGTGACATACCTGGCAACCCGGCCATGTTTACTGGAATCGTTGCTACGTCATTTAAATACATGGCAAGTGGGTCATCCAATTTTTCGCCAATTTTGAATGCAGTTGTTGGCGCAGTTGGTGAGATCAATACATCAACTTTTGCAAACGCAGCATCGAAATCGCGCTTAATTAAAGTTCTAACTTTCTGAGCCTGGCCATAGTAAGCGTCGTAATAGCCTGCTGAAAGTGCATAAGTTCCAAGAATAATTCGACGAATAACTTCAGAACCAAATCCGGCAGCGCGAGTCTCGCTCATTACTTGTTCCACAGATTTAGTACCGTCGTCACCAACGCGGTTTCCAAAGCGAATGCCATCAAACTTCGCCAAGTTACTTGATGCCTCACTTGGCAAGATCAAATAGTAAGCAGCCAGTGCCGAAGGAAAACTTGGACAAGAAACTTCAACTACTTCGGCGCCCAGGCTTTCGATTAGCGCTACGCTTTCGTCAAATCTGGATCGAACGCCGGCTTGATAACCTTCGCCACCAAGTTCCTTGATAACACCGACTTTCATTCCTTTTATGTCGGCACGCTTAGCAGCTGCAATCACATCGGGAACTGGTGAGTTAATCGAAGTTGAATCCATTGGATCGTGTCCTGCAATGACGCTATGCAACATTGCTGTGTCTAGAACATTTCGCGCACACGGTCCAGCTTGGTCAAGCGATGATGCCAAGGCGACAATGCCGTAACGACTTACGCCACCATAAGTTGGCTTAACACCGACAGATCCAGTAACTGCTGCAGGCTGTCGAATGGAACCGCCAGTATCGGTACCGATTGCAAGTGGTGCTTCAAAAGCAGACACACATGCAGATGAGCCACCGCCCGAGCCACCTGGAATTCGATCTAGGTCCCAAGGATTGTGGGTTGGGCCAAATGCCGAATGTTCAGTCGAAGACCCCATGGCAAATTCATCCATGTTGGTTTTACCCAGAATTACAATTCCGGCTTCCCGCAACTTAGTAACAACTGTTGCATCGTAAGGCGGTATCCAACCGTCAAGCACTCTTGAACCACAAGTTGTAGGCAGACCATTCGTTGCCAAAATATCTTTTAGCCCAAGTGGTACTCCGGCAAGAACGGAAAGTTTTTCTCCGGATTTAACTTTTGCATCTACCGCAGCAGCAGCTGATAATGCACCAGCAGTATCAACATGCAAGAAAGCGTGAACTGCGCCATCAACAGCTGCGATGCGATCTAGGTGAGCCTTTGCAACTTCTACTGCGGAAACTTCTCCCGAGGAAACTAGGCCCGCAAGTTCCGAGGCATCTTTACGTATGAGGTCAGACACTGCTACTCCTCATCCAAAATGCGTGGGACTCGGAAACGTTCGTCTTCTACTGCTGGTGCGCCAGATAGCGCTTGCGCCGCTGTTAACGAAACTCCTGGAATATCCTCACGAAAAACATTTGTCATCGGAACTGGGTGGCTCATGGCTGGCACATCTGAAGTATCCAGGCTGGATACCTGCGCGACCGCATCCAAAATCGCACCGAGCTGATCGGCGTAATGACCAAGCTGATCTGCTGGAATGCTAATTCGAGCCAAGTGCGCCAAGTGCGCAACGTCGTCTTGCGAAATTCCGGACATGGCTTAATTCTATTGGGAATTGGCCGAATGAGATTTCGCGCTAGGCCAAGCCAAGATGTGCCAGCGCCGCCGCAGGACCATCGGATAGCAATATCTTGAAACCAGCTTCATCCAATATCGGACGGCCAAGTTCGATCGCTTTAGTCTCTTTAGATCCAGCACCAGGTCCAACCACGACAAAATCGGTATTTTTCGATACTGAGCCCGAGGCTTTGCCACCTCTACTTGTGATTTCCTCGGAGGCTCCATCACGAGTGAAGTCAACCATTGTGCCCGTAACCACAATTGTTAATCCAGCAAGAGGTTGCGGTCCGGACTCAACAAGTTCTTGTTCCAATACGCAGCCTGCGCGCTTCCATTTTTCAATAATTTCGGCATGCCAATCTTCAGCAAACCATTGCGTAATTGATTCGGCAATTGTTTGGCCAATACCTTCGATCTGTGCGAGCTTCTCGGCTGGCGCAGCTGCAATCCGCTCCAAACTTGTGAACTCACGCGTTAATGCCTGGGCAGTTGGCGGACCAATGTGGCGCATACTTAGCGCACAAATGAAGCGCCACAGTGGTTTAGTTTTTGCAATTTCAAGTTGTGCCAAAAGAAGTTTCGCATTTTCAGCTAATTCACGGTTTGCGCCTTTAACAAAAAAATCACTTTGTTGCAGTATTTCTGCAGTAAGTGAAAACAAGTCACCTTCATCAGAAATAATCTTGTCTTCGAGAAGCGCGCGAGCCGCTTTTTCACCGAGTCCTTCAATATCCAAAATGCTGCGTGAACCCAGGTGTTCTAGTCGACCACGAAGTTGAGCCGGGCAGCTGCGGGTATTAAGGCAGCGTAAATCTTTATCATCTTCTTTTTCTGGAGCTAATTTGCTGCCGCACTCTGGACATTTCGTTGGCATTTGGAATTCTCGCTCGGATCCATCGCGTAGTTCAACAACTGGACCCAAAATTTCTGGAATCACATCTCCGGCCTTGCGCAAGAAAACCATGTCTCCAAGTAACAAGCCCTTTCGCACAACTTCATACCCGTTATGCAAAGTCGCAAAGGAAACGGTGGACCCAGCAACAAGAACCGGTTCGACTGCAGCTCTGGGTGTTATCCGACCAGTACGACCAACTTGAACGCCGATGTCAAGCAATCTAGTGCGAACCACAGTTGGTGGGTACTTGTATGCGATTGCCCATCGCGGTGCTCTGGCAGTAAATCCAAGTTCATCTTGTTCCGCCAGGCTGTCAACTTTGATTACTACGCCATCTATATCGTGTTCAATGTCGTGACGATGTTCCCCATGATGCTCAACGTATTTCTTTACTTCTGCCACAGACTTAAGTACCTTGACGCGATCGGACGTCGGCAATCCCCAACTCTTTAACAATTCATATGCATGTGATTGCGTTGGTATTTCAAAGCCTTCGTGGGTACCAATACCGTGCACGATTAATCCCAAGCGCGATAGTGCACTTGTAGCTCGCTGTAATTCATCCGAATGTTTTGTAAGTGAGGCGACCTGCTTGGAGTCTGCAGTTTTGCCTTCGGCTCGTTTTGTTGCCTCTGCAACAGCTGCTACGCGATTATCAATACGTTGTCGCAACGTTCCCGCTGCAGCATTGCGCGGGTTAGCAAAAGCAGTTCGTCCTGTTGCGGTGACTTCAAGATTAATCTGATCAAATTCGGCTAACGAAAAATACACTTCCCCACGAACTTCGAGCAGTTCCGGAAACTTTGTACCTTTACTAGCGGTCAATTGCTTTGGGATACAAGTTAAATACTCCAAGCTCGCTGTGACGTTTTCGCCAACCGCTCCGCTGCCTCGGGTGGCCAGAGTTTCAAGAACACCATTTCGGTAGACCGCATTTATGGCAAGTCCATCAATTTTTAATTCACATAAAAAGTTATGGTTGCCTACTCGGGCAAACCAAGCATCTAGCTCTTCGTAGTCGAATACATTGTCCAAACTCCACATCCGAGTTGGGTGTTCAAATTCGCCAAACTCATCGGATGCTTCGCCGCCAACACTCTGTGTCGGTGAATCGCCAGCAACTAGTTCTGGGTGCTTAGTTTCTAACTCAACAAGTTCCTGGAAATACTTGTCATAATCGGCATCAGAAATCGTTGGTTTGTCATGCTGGTAGTAATTTGCCCTCGCCTCGTTGACCAGATCAACTAGTTCATCGCGGCGTTTGCGGGCAGCAGCTGGAATGCTCACTGATCAACCTCCACTAGCGCGCGCGAAACCTCACTTAATGATTCCATTCTCTCGCGAGCCTGTGACAGTGGCATGTCAATTAAGTCGCATGGTGGCGACAAAAGAATGTGCTGATTCCAGTCTTCGTCGGAATAGCCAATTCGCCCGCCAAGTCTGCGTACCCCAGCAAGTGCTTTTGCCGTCGTACTTGGCTCAATCCCTAAAACTACAAATCCACCAGCGTCGATTTGCTCACCCAAGAAGTCCGTGGCCTTATCTCCAACCAAAGCAACGTCATATGAAATGCCAGTTACTCCGGCTTGGCGTAGTAAATCAAATGGCAATTCGTCAGCACAACTATGAACAATGGTGTTGCCATCATGTGCGCTGAAAATGGTCTTTAAGGTTTCGGCTACGAGTACAGGTTCCACTGCTGCATAAGCTGCCCAACCACTTTGCGTTGGTACCGAGCCTCGCAGCACATCGCGCAGTAACGGTTCATCAAATTGGATCGTGATTCGGGCTTGCGGTAATCGCCGTGCCACATCCGCGATGTGTCGTTCTACTGTTGTGACTAAGGCTTGCGCCAAATCGCGAACTACGCCCGGGTCTCGCAATAGCATTTCGCCAGAACGGGATTCTACGCTCGCCGCTAAAGTCCAAGGTCCAACAACTTGAATCTTGAAATCACCCGCAAATCCTTCATATACCGATTCAATTTCATCCAGGTCATTACTCATAAACGATGCAGCCCGAACCATATCTTTGCCGCGAGCACTAGTTAATCGCCAGCCCGTTGGAACTGTTGAAACTGAAAAGTCACTTGCAACCTGACTAATTAATCCCATGGTGCGACCAATCATTTCTGCACCTGGACCGCGCTCTGGCAATTCAGCCAAATGCGGGAAGTCAGGACAGACATCGCGAATGGTGACGGCGACTTCGTGCACATCAGTACCTGGCCAGGCTCCGACGCCAGTTACTGCAGCGGGTTGCACTATACGGATGCCGATCGGCGCGAGCGAGAAATTGTCGCACTGCCAATAACGCGAGTGCCGTCATACATAACTGCGGCTTGACCGGCAGCTAACCCACGCAAGTGTTCATCAAGTTGAATTGTTACCAGCTCATCGCCAATGTGAACTGAGGCTGGCAAGGCTTCCCCATGTGCGCGAATCTGCACATGAATTCTGCTGCCATTAGCGGGAATTGGGCCTGACCACCGAGGCTTGATTGCTTCGATCAAATCAATATCTAGTAATACCGGTGGTCCAACCATGACAACATTGTTTTTTACATCAACATCAACTACATAGCGTCGTTCACCATCACCAGTTGGATTCCCCAATGCCAGCCCACGTCGTTGACCAACAGTAAAGGCATGCGCACCTGCGTGCGTTCCAACTTTGTTCCCAGTTTCAGCGTCGATAACTTCACCAGGTACCGATTCAATTTGGCGCGAAAGCCAACCAGCAGTATCGCCATCAGGAATAAAACAAATATCATGACTATCAGGCTTAGCTGCTACCAAAATTCCGCGACGATCAGCTTCGGCGCGAACTTCAACTTTAGTGCTGTCGCCTAGCGGGAACATTGAATAGGAAATTTGCTCAGCTGTTAAAACACCCAGTACGTAAGACTGATCTTTAAGTGGATCTACCGCGCGATGGAGTTCGGCACCATTTGGTCCTTGGAAAATCTGCGCATAATGGCCCGTACAAACCGCATCAAAGCCAAGTGCCATGGCACGATCTAAAACTGCCTCGAACTTTATGCTCTCGTTGCAACGTAGGCATGGGTTTGGTGTGCGACCAGCAGCATACTCTGAAATAAAGTCTTCGATAACTTTTTCCTGAAATTCCGAAGATAGATCCCATACATAAAATGGTGCACCGAGCATATCTGCGGCGCGAAATGCGTCGTTGGAATCTTCGATTGTGCAGCAACCTCTAGCGCCTGTTCGATGTGACTGCGGATTGCGCGACAACGCCAAGTGAACTGCGGTTACGTCATGGCCAGCATCAACAGCTCGTGCTGCTGCAACTGCCGAATCAACGCCACCAGAAAGGGCGGCTAGTACTCGCATCAGACACGCACCGGCGCTGTTGTAATTTTTGGAACGCCAGCGCGCTTAGCCCGATCGATGGCACTTGGTAACGCGTTGATTAAGGCATCGACATCGGCTTGCGTTGAATCTGGGCCAAGTGTGAATCGCAAAGTGCTGCGAGCTGCATCTTCATCTGCGCCCATCCCCAGTAATACATGTGACGGTTGCGGCACACCAGCGCTACAAGCTGAACCAACTGAGCATTCAACACCTTGAGCATCAAGCAGCATCAGAAGTGAATCTCCCAAGCAACCTGGAAATACAAAGTGCGCATTATTAGCAAGTCGGTCGGTAACCGAGCCGTTGTAAATTGCATCGGGAGCAATTTCTCGAACGCGGCGAACTAAATCATCTCGAAGTGCACTTACTCTTGCAACAGTTTCTACTTTTCGTGCGGAAGTAATTTCAAGTGCAGTTGCAAATCCCACAATGGCTGGAGCATCTAATGTGCCGGAACGAACGTCACGTTCTTGGCCACCACCATGGATGAGTGGTGTGACATGACAGTCTCTACTTATAACTAATGCGCCAATGCCGTGTGGTCCGCCGACTTTATGTCCCGAAACGCTCATCGCGCAAACGCCAAGTTGTGAAAAGTTAACTTCAAGCCAAGCTGGGGCTTGCACAGCATCAGTATGGAAGCGAATTCCAAATTCGCGAGTAACTGCAGTTAGCGCAGCAATGTCGTTAATAGTTCCAACTTCATTGTTAGCCAGAATGATGCTGACTAGTCCAACATCAGTTGGATCTTCACCTAATGCGCTACGCAATGCATCCGGCGTAATCTGTCCGAAGGAATCAGGCTTAACCCAAGTAACTTCAAAACCTTCAGATTCGCCCAACCAGCGAACTGGATCCATCACGGCATGATGTTCTACTGCGCTTGTGATTATTCGATTGCGACGCGGATCCCGATTTCGCTGATCCCAAGCAATTCCTTTAACGCCAATATTGTTGGCTTCAGTTCCACCAGCAGTAAATACCACCTCGGCTGAACTGCAACCCAATGATCTGGCAACGCGCTCGCGGGATTCTTCAACAAGTCTTCGCGCTTTTCGGCCCGAGGCATGCAAAGAAGACGGGTTACCCGGTTTACCCAGCAACTCGGTCATGGCCGCAACGGCCTCCGGAAGCATTGGGGTCGTTGCAGCGTGATCTAAATACGCCATATCCCCAGTCTAGATGAGTTAACGAATACTTGAGTTTTCAGAAAAATCAGAAAACCCTTAGTTTGTGGGTTACTTACGTGCCTTTACCCGAGTTGTCAGATCTGGGACCACGGAATGTAGGTCGCCAACAACACCAAAGTCAGCCAAGTCAAAGATTGGCGCATCTGGATCCTTATTTACAACCACTACAGTCTTTGAAGTTTGCATGCCGGCGCGATGTTGAATGGCCCCAGAAATTCCATTTGCTACATAGAGCTGCGGGGAAACGGTTTTACCAGTTTGCCCAACTTGGAACTGATGCGGGTACCAACCAGCATCTGTAGCAGCGCGTGATGCACCAACGGCAGCGCCGAGTGCATCGGCCAGTGGCTCGATCACGCTTGCAAAACCAGCGTCACTGCCAACACCACGTCCACCCGAAACGACGATCGCAGCTTCGGAAAGATCTGGACGACCACTCTTTTGCACTGAAACACGATTTACTACTTTTGTGGAACCGGCGACTGCGCTAATTTCAACGGCCACGTCGACACGAGTTGCTGTGCCACCCGACTGCACTGGTGCAATTGAATTTGTCCGAACAGTAATGATCGGTGTTCCTTTAGAAACTTTGGAATGCACAATTGTTGCGCCACCAAATACGTTTTGAGTTGCAATCGCATCAGCTGAGACTGCAACAGCATCAGTGATCACGCCAGAGTCAACAGCAATTGCAAGTCGGCCAGCAATTTCTTTACCGTCTGCGGAAGATGGAATCAACACAGCATCTGGTGATTTTTCAGCCACCAACTTCGCCAAAACATCAACCGTTGGAACCACAACGTGATCCAACATGGCTTGGCCATCAGCGACATAAACTACTTTGGCTCCATGGTCACCCAGCGTGGCAATTGCCGCATCTGCGCCAGGTCCAACAAAAACTGCGCTTGGTTCACCAATGCCAGCAGCCATAGCTAGAAGTTCGAGTGACACCTTTTTAATGGTGCCTTCGGAATGCTCAACGAGAACTAATACTTCAGACATTGCGACTCCTATATGAACTTCTGTGTGACAAGGAATTCTTCAATTTTTTCAGCGCCATTACCTTCATCAGTAATTACTGTGCCCTTTGCTTTAGCAGGACGTTCTGCAAAGTCTTTGACTTCACTCCAAGCGTTAGCCAGACCTACAGTTGCCGCATCAAGTCCAAGATCCGAAAGACTCAAAGTTTCCATCGGTGCTTTCTTAGCAGCCATGATGTTTTTAAATGATGGGTAGCGTGGTTCATTGGTTTTTTCAACCACGGAAACTACGGCAGGAAGTGTTGATTGAACTTCGTCATAGCCATAGTCAGTTACTCGATGAATAGTAAGGTTCGAGCCAGATACTTCTACCTTGTTTGCAAAAGTCATCTGTGGCAGACCCAAACGAGCGGCAACCATTGCGGGCACCACGCTCATGCGCGCGTCAGTTGATTCGGAACCGAAAATTATTAAATCAAAGCCGCGGCCTTCGATGGCTTTAGCTAGCACCAAGGAAGTTGCCAAAGCATCAGATCCGTAAAGCGCTGGATCACTGACGTGAATTCCAGCGTGTGCGCCCATCGAAATTGCCTTACGAACACTGTCGGCAGCTTCGTCAGGACCCATGGAAAGAATTGTTACTTCACCTTCGCCGGCTTCAATAATGCGAAGTGCTTCTTCGACCGCATACTCATCGAGTTCATTTACGACTCGATCCGCGGCAGCGCGATCCAGCGTGCTATCTCCAGCAGTTAGCTTCTTTTCGGCCCAACTATCTGGAACTTGCTTTACGCAGACACAAATCTTCACTTGCACTCCTTATGTACTTGAGAAAGAGCCTTGCATTGGCGGCGAATTACTACAATCTCTGGTGCTGTGAGATTGGATACAATCCGTATTTACCTAGCCTAACCCCTTTAACGGCAAGCGCTATTTGGGGGGCTCCCAAGCCAATGGCCTGTGAGATTAAGAGAAATCTGCCTTACCTGGACCATTTTCGACGAAGGACTTCATGCCAACCTTCTGGTCATTGGTGTCGAACTGGCCAGCGAATAGTCCCTGCTCCATAACCAAACCATCCGAAAGCAATTGTTCGCCGCCCTTGTCGATTCCGCGCTTTGCTGCCTTCAGGGCGGTGACTGGACCGGTGCCATAAAGATTGGCAAGCTCCATAGCGCGCTTTAACACATCACTTGAATCAACAACTTCATTTACTAAGCCAAGAGTTAGTGCTTCGTCAGCATCTACGCGTCGTCCAGTGAAAATTAGATCTTTCGCGCGAGATGGTCCAATCAAGCGAGCAAGTCGCTGCGTGCCACCGCCACCAGGAATGATGCCAAGCAAGATTTCCGGTTGACCCATTACCGCATTCGAAGCAGCGATTCTAAAGTCACAACTCAATGCAAGTTCCAGGCCGCCGCCGAGGGCGTATCCAGTTATTGCGGCAATCGTTGGAACCGGAATGTCACCAACAGCATTGAAGCAAGCTTGCAATCCAGGAGTTTCGCGCCGAGCAACTTCGCCATTCCAGTCGATCATTTCTTTAATGTCCGCACCAGCTGCAAAAGTACGGTCGCCACCATAAATGACTACTGCACGCACGTCATCCGAGGCTGAAACTTCCAAGGCAACTGCTTTGATCTCTTCTTGCATGGCCCGATTTAGTACGTTCATTTTCGGACGATCTAGATGGATAACGGCAATCCGCTCTTGGCGTTCAACTCTGATAAATTCATACACAACTCAAGCCTAGCCAGAGGTTAGGTGACAGTAAAACTTGGTTAAAAAGTGGCTAGAAGAGTGCGTTAGTTAGTGCGCTTCGACCCTTAACAACTGCAGGGTCGGCTGGTCCAGCAATTTCAAATAGTTCTAGTAAGCGTTCTCGCGTTTGATCACGATCTTTGCCAGCGGAGTTCTTGATATGTTCAATCAAAAGCGCGAAGGCATCAAGGTACTCACCCATTAAAAAGGTGGCATCTGCTGCACGTAACACTGAATCAGTTTCTAAAGTTACAGTAGCAATATCATCCGCTAACTCGCGGCCATCTGTGCGCTGCAGTAAGTGGACATTCAACAATCCGATTTTTGCAATCGGGTCAGCCGGGCTGGCAGCCAAAATAGTTTGGTAGGCATTTACTGCAGCTGGCCAATCACCGGCTTCTAATGCGGATTCAGCCGCATCAAACCTTGGGTCACTAGGTGCCTGTCTAACTTCTTCACTTTCGGACTCCCCGACCTGACTGGAAATTCCAATTTTTTCGGCTTCAGCTAAAACTGTTTCCAGTACTTGACGTACTTGTGGTTCTGGCATGGCGCCCTGAAACATAGGTGCAACTTGTCCACCAATAACGGCGTAAACGGTTGGGATAGATTGCACCTGAAATGCTGCTGCTACTTGTGGCTCGGCATCAACATCAATTTTTGCCAGAATCCAGCGTCCGTCATATTCCAACGCGAGCTTTTCTAGAATCGGCGAAAGTTGTTTACACGGCTCGCACCAAGTAGCCCATAGATCCACTACTACTGGAACGGTCATTGATTGGGCAATTACGTCTTGTTCAAAAGTTGCAGTGGTGACATCAATTATTAGAGAGGCTGCGATCGGATTATTTGCCCGTTCAGCTGCAACTTGGGCAGCTTTTGCTTGCGCTTCACGCGCGGCTGCTACTGCGCCCAGATCAATTGCGCCTTGCAGGTTCATATTTGATTGCGTCACATCTCTATTGTGGCGCAAATAATTGCAAGGTAAAACTAATGCTTAGAAATACCCAGTTCTCTCAGGATCGATGTAACGGCTTCATCAGTGCTTAGGTTTCCGCTTGCCACTTGGGCACTTAATTCATCAATTCGCGCCGAATGTAACTCGATCTGATCCGACAGTGCCGTGAGGACTGCCCGTCGCAAGCCCGTCTTAGCCCGATGCGCAACTCGCAGATCCCGACTACCCGAGGCAATCGCCCAAGTTCGATGATTCGAAATTGCCGTAACTAATTCCGGAATACCTAGACCATTAGTTGCAGTTGTTGTAACAATTTCCGGTGACCAACCAGCAGAATCACTAACACCCAGACCCAGCATGGAACGAAGTTCCCGCACTACACCTTCGGCGCCTTCTCGGTCAGCTTTATTCACGACGTACAAATCTGCGATTTCTAAAATTCCCGCTTTAGCAGCTTGGATTCCATCGCCAGCGCCAGGTGCTAACACCAAGATCACAGTGTCCACAGCATTTACAACATCTACTTCAGACTGGCCAACGCCAACTGTTTCTACGATCACGATATCGAAGCCGACTGCATCGAGGATTTTTGCTGCTGCCTGAGTTGCGCTAGAAAGTCCACCTAGCTGTCCGCGTGATGACATGGAGCGAATGAACACACCTTCATCAAGTGCGTGCTCCTGCATGCGAATTCGGTCGCCAAGGAGCGCTCCGCCAGTAACTGGTGATGAGGGATCGACAGCCAAGACTGCTACTCGCAAATTTTGCTTTCGGTACTCAGTGATTAATGCACCAGTTGTCGTTGACTTGCCAACTCCAGGCGGCCCGGTAATTCCTATTACTTGCGCGTTGCCGATTTTAGAACCAGCACCACTTGGGATACCTGCCAATAGTTCGCTTAAATCTGTAGCACCATCTTCAATTTCGCTTAGGACTTTACCTAGTGCACGCACATCACCAGCGATTGCGCTTTCAATTAACGGGTGCATAGCGAACCGACTTACGGAACTCGAATAATAAGTGCGTCACCTTGACCGCCGCCGCCACAAAGTGCAGCCGCACCTGTGCCACCACCGCGACGCTTAAGTTCATTAGCAAGATGTAAAACGATGCGGGCTCCCGACATTCCGATTGGATGTCCAAGCGCTATTGCGCCACCGTTGACATTTACTTTTGAATCGTCGATACCAAGCTGATCCATGCTTACCAATGCAACGGAAGCAAAAGCTTCGTTCATTTCGTAAAGATCAAGACCAGCGGGATCCAAGCCAATTTTTTCAGCTGCTTTTTTGATTGCGCGAGCTGGTTGGGCAACTAGTGAGGCATCAGGACCTGCCACCATGCCATGCGAAAGAATCTCAGCTAGCACAGTTAAGCCAAGTTCAGCAGCTTTCTTTTCACTCATAACAATTACTGCGGCGGCGCCATCGCTAATTTGTGATGATGAACCTGCAGTTATGGTGCCATTCGCATCAAAGGCTGGGCGGAGTTTGCCTAAGGATTCAGATGTGGTTTCCGTGCGGATACCTTCGTCGGTCGCAAACATGATTGGATCACCTTTGCGCTGTGGAATCGCGACTGGCACAATTTCATCGTCAAATAGGCCGGCTGCGTGCGCCGAAGCAGCTCGTTGATGTGACTTGGCGGAAAATTCGTCTTGGCGTTCGCGGGAAATCTTGGCGTTCGCAGTGTATTTATCTGTGGCTTCACCCATACCGAGTTGATCGATAGCGCAGAACAAGCCATCAAATGCCATGGTGTCTTTCAGCGTCCAGTCGCCGTACTTCATTCCTTCTCGACTGCCGACAAGTACATGTGGTGAATTTGTCATGCTCTCCATGCCACCAGCAACAACTACATCTGCTTCACCGGAACGGATCAATTGATCTGCCATTGCAATCGCGTTAATTCCAGAAAGGCATACTTTATTAATGCTGATTGCCGGCACGTCCAGGCCGATTCCTGCTTTAATTGCGGCTTGGCGCGCAGGCATTTGGCCAGCTCCGGCCTGCAAAACATGTCCCATGATTACGTAATCAACATCAGATGCTGACACCCCGGACTTAGCTAAGGCACCTTTGATTGCCACCGCGCCAAGCTCAACAGCGGATACATCTTTTAGTGAACCCAGCAATCGACCGATTCCAGTGCGAGCACCACCAACTATGACGGACATGAAGTACCTTTCAGGTTAAGAGATTAGGGGCACAAAGTCCCTTACAGTCACCTTAGCGATATGCTTGTCACAAGAAAGAATCCACCCAATGAATGCGGGGAATTTCATGGCCACTGTCAGCCAAGCCCTTGGCGAAACATTGCTGGGAATCGACCATGTTGGACTCGCAGTTCCAGACTTGGATGCTGCGATCACTCGATGGTCCCAGACTTTTGGCCTCGAGGTATCCCATCGTGAAATTAATGAATCCCAAGGTATCGAAGAAGCGATGCTAGATCTGGCAGATGGCTCGCGCATTCAATTGCTGGCCCCATTGAATTCAGATTCAACTATTGCAAAATTTCTAGACCGCAATGGTGAAGGCATTCAACAACTTGCATTTCGAGTTACTGACATTAATGCAGCAATGGCAGCAGTCCTTAGCGCTGGGATGCGATTGATTTATCCTGAATCAAGAATTGGCACTGCTGGCTCGGCAATAAATTTTGTTCATCCAAAAGATACTGGTGGCGTGTTAGTCGAATTAGTGCAATTGCCTTAATTGCAAGTCGAGTTATCTTTTAAGTCGTCCCAGCGAGTCATTTCGCCATCCCAATTCCAACTGAGCTCTGGCATTTCAGGTCTGATTTTTTTAAGCGCTAAGTTCCATGCGATCCGGACAAACTTTTCACCAACCCAGAGATGGCGACATTCTGGAATTGCAACAACTTCGCACTGCGCGACCACTGCAAACTTCTCCTTCGCTTCAGGTGGTTTTAAGTAATCATCAAGTTCGGGAACTAATGCCAGCAATGGGCGCATTGAATCAGTCCAAGATTGCAAATGCTCTGCCGTACTCCACATCAAAGGTGGACTAAATAAAACTGCGCCTTGCACTGGATCAACATTTCCATGCATTAATGTCACATCAGTTCCAAATGACCAGCCAACTAACCAAATGTTTTCTAGTCCCCGTGACTTAGCAAATTCCAAAGCGGCCGCTAAATCCAATCCTTCAGCTATTCCTTTGTCGTACTCCCCTTCGCTTCGGCCAGCTTTGCTACAAGTTCCGCGAGTATTCCAGCGCAAAATTGCTACGTCAGCTAACGCAGGAAGTCGCCAGGCCGCTTTCTTGAACAGGTGGCTGTCCATCATGCCACCGCCAGTTGGATTTGGATGAAGTAACAATATTGTGGCTTTTGGTGCTCCGGAAATTGGCATTGCCAATTCACCGACTAACTTCAGGCCATCAGAAGTCGTTAAGGTAATGGCTTCCCGGTTTGCGGGAAGCACGCTATTTGAAACTAAATCTGCCACTAGTACCTACTTGGCGTTCTACGTTTCCAGCACGCGGTATGCCAATGGCGCCGATCTTCGGCAGAGTAATCAATATTCCAAGCAACAATATGTGCGGTTCCAGGTTGAATTTCTCCTTGGCAGCCCGGGCACCTATAAACCTTCACCGAAGTTTCACCAGTGAGCGAAGTTACTTTCCATTCCCCATCGGAATGATTTTCGGTGCGGGCGAAATTGCCAAGTTTGAGCTCAGGTGGCTCTTGGTCTGACTCTCTGCGATTTCGGCGGCCCATGGGTTAAGTCTAAGTTCAATTCCTAGAATTACTAGAACGCCAGCGGTTGATAGTCCGTTACCCCACTGCGTTGTGCAAGTTCGGCTTGGGCAGCTCTAACTGATTCAATTCCCATGCTGTCTATTACTTCAAATGGACCTTGCGGTAATCCACACCCTAGACGCATGCCAGAGTCGATATCAGATTTAGCTGCATAGCCTGTTGCTTCCATTGCAATGCAATCGCCAAGATACGCAATGAGCAAGTCATTATGAATCTGCTTTTTTACGGATTCGTTTGAATCTGTAGGGATTTGGGCTGACTGAGAGTAATCATAAAATCCGGCACCAGACTTACGACCTTTATGTCCAGCAGCAACGAGCTCAACCATTCCTACGGCTGGTTTATCAATTTCAAGACCAGTATCAGCATGAATAGTTTTTAAAATTTCTACGCAAGTATCGATACCAATTAGATCCAACAGTTCGCAAGGCCCCATTGGATAGTTCGAAAGTTCGCGCATCGCTGCATCAATTTGTTCTTTGGTACCTTGTCCCGAATCCAGGATCTGAACTGCATGATTCAAATACCGCAGCAGGAGTTTATTAACAATGAATCCTGGTTGATCAGAAATTTGCGCTAGATGTTTTCCTAGAGATGTACCAAGTTCGGCGATTTGGGCAACAACTTTTGGATCAGACTTTGCAGTTGAAATTACTTCAACAAATTTTTGTACCGGTGCGGGATTAAAGAAGTGCATACCAACAACTTGCGCTGGTCGGTTTGTCGCATGTGCGATGTCAGTTACCGAAAGGCTTGAGGTGTTTGTAGCTAGAATTCCGGCTGGCTTTACGACCGCATCTAACTGACGAAATATTTGAGTCTTTAACGACAAAATTTCCGGCGCTGCTTCAATAACTAGATCGCAATTCGCTAGTAGGGAGAAATCTTCTCCAAAAATTACGCGGGCAGTAATTTCATCACTTTCATCTTGGGTTAATTTTTCCTTGGTAACTGCGCGCCCTAAAGACTTAGCTAAGTTCGACTGACCAGCTGTAACTGCCGGTCCAGATTCTGCAACACCGGTTACTGCGTAGCCTGCTCGCGCAAAAACTTCCACGATTCCGGCACCCATAATGCCCAGTCCAACTACCCCAATTTGCTTAAAGCTCATGTCCCTAGTCTGGCAGATACAGAAGTTACTGCAGTCAGCGCTGCTAGCCATAGCGCCGTTGCATTGATTACGGCAGAATCATTACGTGCCGGCATGGAGTTCATTTTCATATTTCTTTGGGCCATTTATGGCCTTTGCCGGAATCGGCTTAATGGTTATTATCTTGCGGTGGGCATTTGCCCGTGGCAGTTCAGTGGTAGAGCGAACTGCGAAATCAGGAAGTCCGGACGAATACGGCATGCTGGTCCCGGTTGCGACTCCCAATAACTACATCGAAGGTGAAGTTTTGCGTCGTTCTTTAGTCGATGCGGGTGTGCGAGCAAGTTTGGCACAAACTAACGATGGTCCCAGGATTATGGTTTGGCCTAAAGATTTAGATCTGGCAAAAAATATTCTTAAGCGAGCTCAGGGCTAGCTTCGCGAACAATATTTGCCCCTAATGTTGCCAGCTGGGTTTCAAAATCTACGTATCCACGATCTATGTGCTCAATTGCGTGAACTACCGTCTCGCCATCAGAAACAAGACCGGCTAGTACTAGCCCAGCCCCTGCACGGATGTCAGTTGCCTCTACCGGTGCGCCCGATAACTGTGATCTACCTCGAATCAAAGCGTGATGGCCATCGGTACGAACTTCGGCGCCGAGTCGACTTAGTTCTTGCACAAATCTAAATCTGGCTTCAAATAAATTTTCAGTAACCATTGCTGAACCTTCAGCAATTGAATTCAGTGCGATGAATTGAGGTTGCAGGTCAGTAGGAAATCCTGGGTACGGCAAAGTAACAATATCAACTGCAGTTGGCCGGCGATCCATTTGGACTCTAAAGCCATCACCAGTGATCTCCACATTTGCACCAACAGTGGTGAGCTTCTCTAACACGATTGAAAGATGCTCTGGATTTGCATTATGCACCGTAACGTCACCGCGGGTGATTACTGCAGCTACTGCCCAAGTACCAGCAACTATCCGATCTGAGACTGTGGTGTACTCAGTTGCGCGCAATGCGCTAACTCCAGAAATCGTTAGTAGCGATGTTCCAATGCCTGAAATTTGCCCACCCATCGAAACCAACATGTTGCAGATGTCTACAATTTCAGGTTCCCGAGCTGCGTTATCAATAATTGTTTGCCCACTTGCAGTTACTGCTGCCATAAGTAATGTCTCGGTAGCACCGACGCTAGGAAAATCTAAATACACATGCGTTCCAACTAAGCCACCGTCAGGCGCATGCACCACCAAGTACCCGTGTTCGTTGGTGACAGTTGCACCCATACGTTCAAGTCCGGCTGTGTGCATATCTAGTCCGCGCGATCCAATTGCATCGCCACCAGGAAGTGCTACATCAGCAGCACCAGTGCGAGCTACTAATGGCCCTAGTACTGCGATTGAAGCCCGCATGCGTCGCACTAAGTCATAATCTGCGCGATGCTCAATAGTTTCCGGCACGTCGATGGTTACGGTTTCACTGACGGCGCTGTAATTAACTGTGCAACCCAGGCGACGAAGCAGTTCTGCCATGATCGTGACGTCGAGGATGTTTGGCACCGCATGGATAGTTGTCACCCCAGGTGCAAGTAAAGCTGCTGCCATAAGTTTCAGGCTGCTATTTTTGGCACCGGTAACGTGCACCTCGCCAACCAGGCGGGCGCCTCCTTGAATCCGGAAAACCTCCACGATTAAGCAGAATACTGTGCTTTTGGACATTTAAATTCGAAGCCTGAAAAAGTCGAGTAAACACCGTGAAAAGCAGTTATCGCTTCGCGGCCATAGGCTAGGGACATGGTTAATTTAACGCGAATCTATACCCGCACTGGCGATGATGGCACTACCAACCTTGGCGACATGAGTCGAACCGGTAAAAATGATCCGCGGCTAAAAGCCTATGCAGATGTAGACGAAGCCAATAGCGCGATTGGCCTTGCCATTGCGGCTGGTGAACTTCGTGCGGACCTTTCGGAGCTGCTAACCAAAATTCAAAACGAACTTTTTGACGTTGGCGCAGATCTATGTACTCCTGTAATTGATAACCCAGCTCACGAACCGCTTCGGGTAACTCAGGATTACATTGAAAGACTCGAAACAGCATGTGATACTTTCAACGAAGAACTCGAAGCTTTGCGTTCGTTTATTCTGCCTGGTGGCACCGTTGGCGCAGCTCACTTACATGTAGCTCGGACTGTAACCAGACGCGCCGAACGCAGCACTTGGGCAGCGATTGATATGTATCACGGCGGCATGAACATGCTTGCAGCAAACTATTTAAATCGCCTTTCAGACCTGCTGTTTATACTTTCGCGTGTTGCCAATAAAGAAATTGGCGATGTCCTATGGCAACCAGGTAATACTCGCTGATCGATCGCAAAAGTTAGCCGACAGTGCTGGCAAGTGCTGCTAAGGCTGACATCAGCCTGGTGTGGAACTCATCGCCATCAATACTCCAGGCAACATAGCCATTTGGCTTAACGTCATTGCGCAATCGCGTGTCAGTTACTGTCATACCGGTAGTTAGATCTCCCTGACATTCGACGTCAATGAAGGCTGGTTCCAGTTCCATCATGTTTGGCCAGATCGCTTCTGCCATAGCTAACGCATCATGTTGATGTGTCATGCGCTCGCCATAAAACATTGAATAAAAATCCGTATAAGAGGTCAAGATATGATCGAAAACATTTCCGAACTTACTGCCGTCTTTTAACCAACCCCACAGGTGTTCATGCGTTTTAACGGAATGTGTAACATCAAGCCCAACCATCACAGTATTAATGCCACTTGCAAACACTCGCTTTGCCGCTTCTGGGTCATGCCAAATATTGAATTCGGCCACTGGGGTTACGTTGCCAGTTCGTGCTGCGCCACCCATAATCACAAATCGTTCGATCATTGGAATTACATCTGGGTGCTTATCGACTAAGTGCGCAATGTTAGTTAATGGGCCGATTGCAATTAATGTAACTGGGTACGGTGAATTTCGAATTTTGTCTGCTAAAAACGCTGGCGCATCAGTTGAAACCGCTTTGGTAGTGGGTTCTGGTAAGTCAACACCGGCAAGACCATCGTTCCCATGAACTGGTTCATATCCTGTTTCCATCTTGGCTCGGCCGTATGGCTCGTCATAGCCCGAAGCAACTGGAATATCAGATCGGCCAAAGAACTCTAGTAAGCGCAATGCATTACGTGTTGTCGCTGCCAGACCCGAATTGCCACCAACAGTTGTGATACCAATTACGTTTACTTCAGGTGATGCCAGGGCCAATGCAATCGCGACAGCATCATCAATGCCGGGATCAGTATCAATTAGTAACGCGCGAGTCATTATTTTCCTTTTAGTTAGTATTGGAATTTAGAAAAGAATCTACTTCAGTTGCTGTGGGCATTCCAGATTGAGCGCCAAGTTTTAGAGTGGAAAGCGCCGATGCGGCGCACGCGCGATCAAGTGCTTGCGAAACCGAAGCACCCGATGCGTAGGCAACAATAAATGCACCAACAAATGTGTCGCCAGCGCCGACGGTATCTAGCGCAGCAACTACTGGTGGCACAGATTTGGCAACCACTTGCCCATCTTGATAAGCCACAACTTCGTTAGCACCTGCAGTTACGATAACCAATCCAGATTGTGGTTTACCTAATTCAGCAAACTCATGTTCGTTGACTATGAGCACATCAACTAACTCAGCTAGTTCATCTGAAATAGTTCGCACCGGAGCCGCATTTAGACAAAAAATTCCAGTAGCGGCTTTCCCGGCTGCAATGATTACTGATTCGGGAATTTCGAATTGCACTATGACGGCATCTGCCGAGGAAATTTGTGTTGAATCAAATGAGGCATGTTGGTTAGCGCCATCTGCAACAACTATTTGGTTTTCGCCTGAATGTTCAACCATCACTAACGCAGTGCTGGTTGGCGAAGAAACTTTTGCTACAGCTTCGACCGATACTCCGCTTTGCGATAATGCCGCAAGACACATTTGGCCGGGCTCATCATCGCCAACTGCGCCAAACATAGATACATTGCCGCCCATGCGCGCTGCAGCAACGGCTTGGTTTGCGCCTTTGCCACCGGGAAACCATTTCGGTTCTGAGCTACTAACAGTTTCGCCACGGCCAGGGAGCTTTGGCATTTGAACTACTAAGTCAGCGTTAATACTGCCAACTACTGCAATGCGCGGTGCCATGCCTAGAGCCTAGACGATCTAGCATTTATAAAAATCAAGGCCAGGATCCACTGGACCCTGGCCTTGATTTGAAATTTCTAGCTATGCATTCCAGTTGCTGTTACTGCAGCTGCTGCCTTTAAGCGAGTTTCTGCGCGATGAACTGCAGCTAGGGCTTCTGGAGAATCTTCGCCAGCAACTCGAGCTTTGTCTAATGCCTTTTGCGCCCGCTCAATATCAATATCACTTGATAGTTCAGCAGTCTCGGCCAAGATCCGAACGTTGTCAGAATCCATAGCAACGAATCCCCCATGAACTGCAATCGCAACTTTGGCGCCTTCGGTAGGTTCAATGCGAACTACCCCATTAACCAAAAGTGAAAGCACTGGTTCGTGACCTGGCAGGATGCCGATCTCGCCTTCTGGAGTTTTGGCAACGATCGACTTAGCTGGGCCAACCCACACACTGCGGTCGACGGCTACGACGGAAACGTTGAGTTCAGCCACGATTAGCCCTGAAGTTTCTTGGCGTTCTCGATAACGTCATCGATGCCACCAGCCATGAAGAATGCCTGTTCTGGCAAGTGATCGTATTCACCTTCAGTTAGCTTCTTAAAGGATGCAACAGTTTCTTCAACTGGAACGAATGATCCCTTTTGGCCAGTGAAAGCTTCAGCCACGAACATGTTCTGTGACAAGAAGCGCTCGATGCGACGGGCACGGTTAACCAGGATCTTGTCTTCTTCAGAAAGTTCATCAATACCAAGAATCGCGATGATGTCCTGAAGTTCCTTGGCCTTCTGAAGAATTCGCTTAACTTCTGCAGCAACAGCGTAGTGCTCGGCACCAACGTAGCGGGCATCCAAAATACGGGAGCTGGAATCAAGTGGATCCACAGCAGGGTAAATACCCTTTTCCGAAATCGGACGGCTAAGTACGGTGTTCGCATCAAGGTGAGCGAAGGTTGCAGCTGGAGCCGGGTCAGTTAAGTCATCTGCAGGAACGTAAATTGCCTGAAGTGAAGTGATGGAGTGACCACGTGTTGATGTAATGCGCTCTTGAAGCACACCCATTTCGTCAGCAAGTGTTGGCTGGTAACCCACAGCAGAAGGCATACGGCCAAGAAGTGTTGAAACTTCAGAACCTGCCTGAGTGAAGCGGAAGATGTTGTCGATGAAAAGCAACACGTCCTGCTTTTGTACATCGCGGAAGTACTCAGCCATAGTTAGCGCTGACAAAGCTACGCGAAGACGTGTGCCCGGTGGCTCATCCATCTGGCCAAAGACCAGCGCAGTATCTGCAATAACACCAGACTCAGTCATTTCAAGGAATAGGTCGTTACCTTCACGAGTACGTTCACCCACACCTGCGAATACCGAAACACCACCGAAGTTCTTGGCAACACGAGTAATCATTTCCTGAATCAAAACAGTCTTACCAACACCGGCACCACCCATGAGGCCGATTTTTCCACCCTTAACGTAAGGGGTTAGCAAGTCAATAACTTTGATACCTGTCCAGAACACTTCAGTCTTGGATTCAAGCTGATCGAAAGTTGGAGCAGGACGGTGAATTCCCCAACGCTCCTTGATTTCTAAAGATGCTTCTGGCACGTCAAGTGGCTTACCAAGTGTGTTCCAAACGTGGCTCTTGGTTACATCGCCAACTGGAACTGTGATTGAGTCACCAGTGTCGCGAACTTCGGCGCCACGGACTAGTCCGTCAGTTGGCTGCATGGAAATCGCGCGAACCATGTTGTCGCCAATGTGTAGGGCGACCTCAAGAGTTAGCAGACGCTTGTCGCCATCACCGAAGTCAACATCTACTTCCAGCGCGTTATAAAGCGCTGGCATGCCTTCGACTGGAAACTCAACGTCAACAACAGGACCGGTAACTCGTGCTACCCGGCCGACAGATGTCTGTGTCGTGGTTGTCATATCTACTTACTCCCTGGTTATGCGGACGCCAGTGCGTCGGCTCCGCCGACGATTTCACTGATTTCCTGGGTGATTTCTGCCTGACGGGCCTGGTTGGCCTGACGAGCAAGTGTGCGGATTAGTTCTTCAGCGTTATCAGATGCAGACTTCATGGCACGACGACGAGCGGCGTGTTCACTGGCTGCAGCTAACAACAGTGCGGTGTAAATCATGTTCTCGACGTATCGAGGTAACAAAGCTTCGAGTACAGCTTCTGGGCTTGGCTCAAAGTCATAAAGTGGGAAAACTTTGGTATCTAGTTTTTCGGAAGCCTCGGCTTTGGAAACTTCAAGAATTTCCACTGGAAGGATTCGGCGAACTCGAACTTGTTGAACAGCCATGTTAACGAAGTGGGTGTAAACCAAATGAATTTCGTCTACGCCACCTTCGGCAGTTGGAGTGTTGAAGGCTTCAAACACGGCAGAAGCAATGCGCTTTGCATCTTCGTAAGTTGGTTGGTCAGTAAAACCAGTCCAGGAGTTTGCAATCTTGCGCTCGCGGAACTTGTAGTAACCAACTGACTTACGCCCTACTAGGTAGTGCTCTGGCGTAACGCCTTCTTCGCTAAGAAGTGCATTCAGCCCTTCGCCTTCTTTGATGACGGCTGAGGAATACGCACCAGCAAGACCACGATCAGAAGTAATCAGAATTACTGCGGCACGCTTACGATTTTCAACTTCAGAAACCAAGGCACCCTTGCTATTACCGTGCGAAACTGCAGCAGAGATTGCTCGAAGCAGTTCTTGAGTGTAAGGCAAAGAAGCTTCAACGCGCTGTTGCGCCTTGACGAAACGCGATGAAGCAATGAGCTCCATAGCCTTCGTAATCTTCTTGGTCGACTGGACGGATTTAATCCGTCGTCGGTAGACCCGCAGTTGAGCTCCCATTTTTAGGCCTTGACCTTCACGATCTGAGTGACATCAATGTCAGCTTCATCGATTGCTGTAACTGGTGCATCGTTTACCAAAGAATGGCCTGCAGTGGTACGGAACTGCTTCTTGAATTCGCCAATTGCCTTTTCCAATGCACTGACGTTGTCATCGGAAAGATCAGTTGTGGTGCGAATGGATTCGAAGATTGCGTTGTGGTTGCGTTCAATTTGATCAAGGAATTCAGAATCAAATCGACGGATATCTTCCACTGGTACGTCATCTAAGTTGCCAGAAGTTCCAGACCAAACGGACACGGCTTCGCGTTCCATGGACTGAGGTTGGTACTGACCCTGCTTTAGCAATTCAACTAAACGTGAACCACGTCCAAGCTGAGCCTTTGATGCAGCATCTAGATCAGAACCGAAGGCAGCGAAAGCTTCAAGTTCGCGGTACTGAGCTAAGTCAAGACGTAGTCGACCAGCAACCTTCTTCATTGACTTAGGCTGCGCAGAACCACCCACGCGGGATACCGAAATACCTACGTTGATAGCCGGACGAATACCTGAGTTGAAGAGATCCGATTCCAAGAAGCACTGGCCATCCGTAATGGAAATAACGTTGGTCGGAATGTATGCCGAAACGTCATTGGCTTTGGTTTCAATGATCGGTAGTCCAGTCATTGAGCCAGCGCCCAATTCGTCAGAAAGTTTTGCGCAACGCTCTAGCAAACGAGAGTGTAAGTAGAACACGTCACCTGGGTAAGCTTCGCGACCTGGCGGACGACGAAGTAACAAGGAAACCGCGCGGTAAGCCTCAGCTTGCTTGGAAAGATCATCAAAGACGATCAAAACATGTTCGCCCTTGTACATCCAGTGCTGGCCAATTGCAGAACCGGTGTAAGGAGCTAGGTACTTGAAGCCCGCTGGATCAGATGCCGGGGCTGCAACGATTGTGGTGTATTCCATCGCGCCAAACTCTTCGAGTGCGCCCTTAACAGCAGCAATCGTTGAACCCTTTTGACCGATGGCAACGTATATGCACTTAACCTGCTTCTTCTTGTCACCGGACTTCCAGTTCTCGCGCTGATTTAAAATTGTGTCGATTGCAACAGCCGTCTTACCTGTTTGGCGGTCACCAATGATTAGCTGACGTTGGCCACGACCAATAGCCGTCATAGCGTCGATGGCTTTAAGGCCAGTTAACATCGGTTCTTTAACCGGTTGGCGCTGCACAACTGTTGGTGCCTGAGTTTCAAGGGCACGACGACCTTCAGCAACTATTGGACCAAGACCATCAATTGGGTTACCAAGTGGATCTACAACACGACCTAGGAAGCCATCGCCTACTGGAACCGAAAGGATCTCACCAGTGCGCTTTACGCTCTGCCCTTCGGCGATCTTGGAACCATCTCCGAGAAGAACTGCACCGATCTCGCGAACATCAAGGTTCAGAGCTAAGCCCTTAAGGCCACCTTCGAACTCAAGTAATTCGTTGGTCATGGCGGAGTGCAAACCCTCAACGCGTGCAATACCGTCACCGGTCTGAGTTACCTGTCCAACTTCTTCGCGCGAAGTGCCAGCTGCAAACGACTCAACATTGCGAGCGATTGCATCGCGGATCTCATCCGGGCGGATCGAGAGTTCCGTCATGGTGTCCTGCTTTCTTCTTGTTAGTTCTTGCCTATTAGTGCTTGGTCAAATTACGGGTTGTTATGCCAGCAGTGCTCTGCGGGCGCTTTCTAGTCGAGCAGCAACAGAGCCATCAATTACGTCTTCTCCGATGGTTACTGAAATTCCGCCGACTATTGCTGGATCAATAGCTACGTTGATCCGAACATTCTTGCCAGTGATCTTCGATAGTGCAGCCGATAAACGACGAGTTTGATCTGCATCTAGTGCAACAACGGACCGAACCTCAGCTACAACTTGGTTGCGTTGAGCCGCAGCCAAGGTACCAAGAGTTTCCAAAACCGCATCAACTCGGCGACCGCGTAAATTACCCGCGACATGCTTTATCAAGCCAAGAGTGATCGCATCTACTTTGCTACCAAGTAAGTCGCCAACAATTTCGGCCTTAGTTTGGGAACTCAAAGATGGATCCGTAAGGGTCATTTGCAATTCTGGTGAGGCTTGAACCGCGCGACCAAAATGGAAAATTTCGTTTTCCACTCGGTCAAGAGATCCAGCCTTATCAGCAGCAACGAACGCGGCCTGTGAACCAAGAAGTTCAACAGCGTCCACTAGATCGTTATCTGATGACCAGCGCGCAGCCACAAGTTCCGCTAAAACGTCTTGCGTTCCGGAACTTACCTTGGTGCCATAGACATCTTTAATTAACGAGGTCCGAGCATCGATTGGCTGGCCACTGTCTGCCAGATATTGTCGAAGTGATTTTTCGCTAGCCAATATATCGGCAGCCGCAAGTAACTCAGCAGACAGAGCGGACAGATCGCTCTGACTCGAACGGGAGCGCATTGACTCCTGTACTAATGCCAAACTATTGCGGGATGCGCCGATCATTTCTTGGCTGCCTCACTTTCGAGGTCTGCAATGAAACGATCCACTGAAGCACGAGCGCGAGCATCATCAGTTAGGGATTCCCCAACGACTTTGCCAGCAAGTGCTAGCGCAAGTTCACTGACATCTCGACGAAGTGTTGTCATCGCCTGAGCTTGTTCAGCTTCAATCTGGGCTTGAGCGCGCTCCGTAACGATGGCAGCTGCAGAAGCAGCTTCGCCGCGGGCGTTTTCAATCATGACTGTTTTTTCTGCTTGTGCCTCGGCACGGATATTGGCTGCTTCGGTGCGAGCGTCAGCTAGTTGAGCGCGGTACTGCTCAAGCATGGCCGCAGCCTCTGCTTGTGAGTTTTCCGCACGCGCTAGCCCACCCTCAATTGCATCGGCACGCTCTTCGAGCGTTTTACTAATTGCAGGAAATGCAAATTTAGCCAGCGCAAAGAATACGATTCCAAATGCAAGAGCTCCGATAATCAGTTCATCAAGCGGCAAGCGCAGGATGTTGACTTCGGATTCAGCAGCGATGATGTTAAACACGGTAGGTTAATCCTCGATTTGAATTAGGCACCGAAAACGAATGGGACAACGAAGCCGATTAGAGCCAAAGCTTCGGTTAGCGCGAAGCCAAGAATCATATTCTGGCGAATTACACCGTAAGCCTCTGGCTGACGTGCAATAGCTTGCACACCGTTACCAAAGATGATTCCGATGCCTACGCCTGGGCCGATCGCTGCAAGGCCGTAGCCGATTGAACCGATTGAGCCGGTTATTTCTGCTAGCACTGACATAACATATTCCTTCTGTCGAGAGTTACTGGCTTGTCCAGCAACTCAGGTTTACTTTCTGTCTTGCAAGTCCTAATCGATTTCTCGACTAAGAAAATTTAGTGTTCAGCGTGTAACGAACCACCGATGTAGACCGCGGTCAAAAGCGTGAAGATGAATGCCTGTAGACCTTGGATAAACATTTCGAAACCAGTTAAAACTACAGTTACGCCAAAAGATGTTGCCGAACCCAGTACCCCAATAATTGATGGCGATAACAAGTAGTAGGCACCAACGGTAAAGGTCGTAAGTAGTAAGTGACCAGCAAACATGTTTGCAAACAAACGAATCGCCTGGGTAACGGGACGAGTTACAACTAGCTGAAGTAGTTCAAGTGGTGCAAGCAGCACGTACATTGCCTTGGGCACACCAGGTGGGAACATTGCGCCAGTGAAGAATTTAAGCGGGCCCTGGTTCTTCATTCCTAGATACATGTAGGTGATGTAAACCATGAGCGTTAAAGAGACCGGAAATGCCAAGCTCGACATAATCGGGAACTGCGCAAGTGGAATGACGCCCATCAAGTTTGAAATCCAAACAAAGAAAAATAGTGAGCCTAGAAATGGAACGAAGCGGTCGCCGTCTTTACCAATTACTTCGCGGGCAATTTGGTCGCGCACGAATAAGTAAGCCTGCTCGCCTAATGATTGCAATTTGCCCGGCACCATCTTGCGGGGACGGGATGCTGCTAAAAAGAATGTGGCAACAATAATTGCAACTAATGCAATCAAGATTGAAGCCTTGCCTATTACAAATTCCATGCCACCAATATTTAGTGTGGTGTACGGCTCAAGGAAAAAAATCTCTGCATTTGGTGCTGGGAAGCCACAGCCGGAATTGAGGTGCGGTGTTACGGGACACGATGTGTCGCCACTGAACTTCACAACACTCATAGCTGGTCGTTCCTCCGGTCACTCGTAGTGGTGTTTCGACCCATTGCCGAAACGCGTGCGTAGGTGAGGTAGAGCGCTAGAACAATTCCGAGAATCAAACCAGCGGCCATGAATGCATTTTGGTGCCCGAACTTTCGTCCTAAGAACCAACCAATTCCGCCATACAGTAATAGCCCGGCGGTTAAGTTACTAACAGAACGCCAGGCCATATCCGATGTTGCACGGTTGTCGTCGCTGTTGGGGAATTCAGCTCCGTCTGCCTTCATTGCATCGCCAGATTATCAGGTTATTTTGGGGGCCTGGAACCAGCCCCCGACTTTGTGCGCACTTTCACAAAGTCACAAATCTTTAGGCTCGAAGGTATCTACTGGACGAACATCAGGACCAGATCCAGGCTCAACATAAAGCACTTTTGCTGTTGCAAATGCCCAGGTTTCAGCCACTAACCAAACCACGGTGCAAGACACTATTGTGGCGGCAAAGACCTTGGTATCGAAGGCTTCGGTGTCCTGGAATAGCAGCAATAACACAAATAGAATCGCGATCTTGATCAAATAAAGCAGTAGTGCCATCGAAGTGGCTAGGCCAGGATTAGTCCGAATTACTTTATCGAGGGCGAGCTGGCCAGCTGCAAAAAAAATCACAACTAAGAATGTGCCAAATACTCCTGCGATAAGTCCTTCAATCCCACTTGAAATAAAGCCCGTGATTGTGGCTAGTGCTCCAACAATGAAAGTGGGAAGCGCGGCCCGAAGAATCAGTTTCTGACTTGTCATATGCATCAGTCTCTCAGTTAAGTAACGATTAAGGCTAGTTGATAGAACGAGTTCGGGATTGAGGAGGATTCAAAACCCAGCTGGCAAGTGCAACCACTCCTAATGCTGCCCCTAATCCAGTAATCCAAACCGGAACAAATGCAGTACTGACTGCTCCGAATGCAATCAATCCAGTAAAAGCAGTCATGATCAAAACTGCGCGCTCTTGGCCGTGGCCCAGCTTTAGCAAGCGGTGATGCAGATGCTCCTTATCGGGAGCAAATGGTGACCGACCTTTGCGGGTTCGGCGAATCACGGCAAGCAATAAATCTAAAAGTGGAATCGCCAAAATGGATAGTGGTAAAACAATCGGTAAGAATGCCGGCAACAATGTTCCGCCACTGAGCCCGCCAGGATCAACTTGTCCGGTGAGCATGATTGAAGATGCCGCCATCAGTAAGCCAATTAACATAGAGCCGGTATCCCCCATGAAAACTCGAGCTCGATACCAGTTATGCGGTAAGAACCCAGCACACATTCCGATCAGCGCTGCCGATACTAAAGTTGCTAGTGCCGCGCGCTGGTAACCATTGGCAACAGATAAGAAATATGAATAGGCAAAGAATGCTCCGGCACCGACCATAACAATGCTTGCTGCTAAGCCGTCAAGCCCATCAACCATATTTACTGCATTGATACTTACCAACACAACAAAAACAGTAAGCAAGACTGAAGTAGTTGGATCCAAGATGAATGTGCCGCGAATTGGTAGCCAAACTAAAGTCACGCCTTGCATGGCCATGGCACCCGCCGCCAATATCTGACCAACGAGTTTGGTTGGTGCATCTAATCCAAATTTGTCATCGATGACACCCAGCACAACAATTATCAAACTTCCATAAATTAAGGCGTTGATCTGACGTCGATCAGTAAAGATTGTTGACATTAGTGGCAATTGACTAGCCAGAATAATTGCAACTCCTAATCCGACGAGCATCGCCAAGCCACCCCATCGAGGCGTTGGGAAAATATGTACGTCGCGATCTCTTACTGTGGCCATTGCACCAAAGCGAATTGCTAACGCCCGCGCGAATGGTGTCACTAAATACGTCACGGCAGCTGCTGCTGCTAGACACAGTAAATACTCGCGCATATCTAAAGGTTAGACCCCAGAGAAATTAAGAACGCGGGTATGCGGGGAACTGAGCAGTTAAATCAAGCACCTCAGCCTTGATTTGGGCATGAACTGACGGATTATCTGTTTTAACCGCACGGCCAATCATGGAAGCGATCTTTGCCATTTCTGGCACACCCATTCCTTGAGTAGTTAGCGATGGCGTACCAACCCGAACACCCGAAGTTACCGCAGCTGGTTTGGGATCGTACGGAATTGAATTCTTATTCAAAACTATTCCTGAATCACTTGCTCGCTGCTCTGCTTCCTTGCCTGAAACATCGATACCTTGCAGATCCAATAGCGCTAAGTGTGTATCAGTGCCACCTGTAACCGGTCGCATGCCTTCAGCCGCAAGTCCAGCAGTGAGGGCTTGGGAGTTAACAATTACATCTTTTACATATTTTTGATATTCAGGTGTCGCACATTCCTTCAACGCAACAGCCTTGGCTGCAATCACATGCATCATTGGACCGCCCTGCATCATTGGGAAAACCGCTTTATCAATTGCTGCCGCATGTTCCTGCTTGCAAACAATCATTCCCGAACGTGGACCACGCAAAACTTTGTGAGTGGTAAATGAAACTACATCTGCATACGGAACTGGTGACGGAATTGCTTTACCAGCAACTAGCCCGATGAAGTGAGCGGCATCTACGTGCATGATTGCGCCAACCTCGTCAGCAATTTCGCGGATTGCTTTGAAGTCAATTAAGCGTGGAATTGCTGAGCCACCAGCGATAATCATCTTTGGCTTGTGCTCGCGAGCCAGATCCCGCAATTGGTCGTAATCGATATTTTCAGTTCCCTCAGCAACGCCATAGTGAACTGGGTTAAACCATTTTCCAGAGTAAGAGACACCCGCACCGTGAGTTAAGTGACCACCGTGAGGCAATGACATAGCTAGGTAAGTATCGCCTGGCTGCAGGAACGCACCAAAGACCGCAATGTTTGCACTCGCGCCAGAATGTGGTTGCAAGTTTGCATGGTCGGCGCCAAAAAGTGACTTGGCTCTTTCGATTCCAATGGTTTCTGCCACATCTACAACTTCGCAGCCGCCGTAGTAGCGCTTGCCCGGGTAACCTTCGGCGTACTTATTACTTAAAGTTGAACCAAGTGCTGTTAAGACTGCAGGTGAAGTGAAGTTCTCAGATGCAATTAGCTGGATACCTGTGCGTAAGCGGGTTAGCTCATCTAGCAGCACATTTGCAATCTCTGGATCTGTTGATTGCAGCTGCGCAAAGTCAGATCCGAAAAAAGTTTCACTCATCGTATTCACCTTTAGTAACTCTGGCCGTGGCGCGCAGAAATACCAGTCTAAGGGTGAAATTAATTTGTTGCTGAGGCGTCAATTACGCCAGGAAGTACCTGCCGAATGTGCTCTAGGGAAATTACTCCGGCCCTAATCAGTCGCAAATTGTTAGTTGTGGCGTCAACGACCGTTGAATTTCCACCCGCTAGCTCCCCACCATCTAGGTAAAAATCTACCAAGTCACCCAATTGGGCTCGTGCCTGTTCCACAGTCTGGACTGGGCCGTGCCCAACTTGCTGCGTTCCAGTCATAACGCAAGGTCCAACCCCAGCAAGCACTGCAAGTGCAGTTTCATGATGCGGAACTCGAACAGCTAGTGCCGAGTCCATCGGGCCATTACTCCAAGAAAGTGAATCTTGGGCAATCGTCAAAATGGTTAGCGCCCCTGGCCACATAGCACTGGCTAAATCATTTGCAAGTACTGAAAAGTTTGCAACACCCCGAATAGTGTCCAGTGATGCGGCGGCGATCGGTAAGGCAATCTCGGCAATCTGTTTTTTTGCCATCCGTAATTTAGTAACGGCGGCTGAATTGAATACATCGCAAACTACCGCATAGGAAGTGTCTGTCGGAATCACCACAAGTCCCCCACCCGAAATTGCAGCAATTGCTTTCGCTACTGCTTGCTGCACATCAGAACCTGAAGCAGGTGGGGATACTAACAAAGTTTCGGACACGAGACTATCTTCCTACGCTTGGCTTAGTGGTTCTAACTGCGGTAGTAAACCTAGGTAGTTGATTGTAATCCTGATTATCTTTTACCTCTTGCCAAATACCTAACATGGAATTCAGCAACGCTGGAACGCTTTCACCTTGCACATCAGCATGCTCCATGCCAAAGAATCCACCAGGGTGCAATAAGTCAGCACCGACCAAGGCAACTTCGCGCGCAACATCCAATCCATCTTCCCCGCTAAACAATGCCATCGCTGGATCATGATCTCTGGCTTCTGGGTCTCGCGGAATCATGTCCTGCGGAATGTAGGGCGGATTTGTTACAACTGCATCAAGCTGTCCAACCATGTCAGCAAGTAAAGTTCGGTCTCCGGCATTTCCATGATGAATAAATACATGTGAACCCACCGCTTCAAGTTGAGCCGCGTGATCAACCACGTTGTGGGCCAGCCACTTGACAGCGTCTTCAGAAAGTTCGACTGCAAGAACTATTGTGCCTGGAACTTCCAATGCAATCGAAAGGGCAATTGCACCACTACCTGAGCAAAGATCAACAACATTGCGCGGTGCTGGGATATTTTTTAAATGTGCAATCGCAGCTTCAACTAAAAGCTCTGTTTCAGGTCGCGGTACGAATACGCCCGGACCAACTGCAAGTGCTAAGTGACGAAAGTACGCAAAGCCCGTTAAGTGTTGCAAGGGGACGCGATTTGCTCTCCGGGCCACTAAGGCATTGAAATCAAATTCTTGGTCGGCAGTGATTTCTGAAACTGAAACTAGTTGTGAACGTTCCAGGCCACAGGCATGAGCAAGAAGTAATTCGGCATCAACTTGTGAGCTCGAAACTCCAGCTTGATCGAGCAGCGCCGCAGCACTACTTAATAGAGCTTTTGTTTCGACAGACATTGATTACTTCTGAGCTCTAAAGTGAGCGACAAGTGCATTTGCATGACCATGCCCCATGCCGTATTCATCCTTTAGAAAAGTAACCATTTCCATATGCTTTTCGATTTTTGCTTTTTTAAGGATTTTCATCCATTCATCGATCTTCTTGCCGTAATTCTTTTCAATTGACGGAAAGTAGGAAGCCGGGCCTTTAACTGGTTCAGCCATTATTAATCTCCTAGCGTTGCGAGTCGTTCCTTGGTGTCCGCTTCGATGCAAGCACCAATAACTGGATCCAAATCACCGTTCATCACTGCATCTAGGTTATTGCTCTTAAAACCAACGCGATGATCAGCTAACCGGTTTTCTGGAAAGTTATAGGTACGAATTCGCTCCGACCGGTCGACAGTACGGACCTGACTCTTGCGGGCATCAGATGCGGCTGCCATTGCCGCTTCTTGCGCAGCAGCCAACATGCGAGCTCGCAAAATTCGCATGGCAGATTCTTTATTCTGAAGCTGAGATTTTTCGTTCTGACAGGAAACCACAATTCCCGTAGGAACGTGAGTAATGCGAACTGCCGAGTCAGTTGTGTTAACACTCTGCCCGCCAGGACCGGATGAACGAAAAACGTCAATGCGCAAATCGTTTGGATCTATTGTCACATCAACTTCTTCAGCTTCTGGAAGCACTAATACGCCAGCTGCGGAAGTGTGGATCCGTCCTTGAGATTCCGTAACCGGCACACGTTGCACTCGATGCACGCCACCTTCAAACTTTAGGTTTGCAAATGGCGCATCTTCTGGCGCTACGACGCCTTTTGACTTAACCGCGATTGCAATATCTTTGTAGCCACCCATGTCAGATTCTTCGGCTTCTAAAACTTGAGTTGCCCAACCGCGCTTTTCAGCAAACTTTAAATACATGCGCATTAGATCGCCAGCAAATAATGCTGACTCTTCGCCGCCAGCACCAGCTTTGATTTCAAGAATCACATCATTGCCATCCATTGGATCGCGTGGAATCAACATCTCTTGAAGTTTTTCGGCAGCAGTGTCGCGGGCAATTGCCATCTCTTCGGCTTCTGCCAAGAATGCTGCATCTTCGCTACCCATTTCGCGAGCTGCGATTTCATCCTCGCTGAGTTGAAGCCATTCACGATATTTGGCAACTACTGGCTTTAGTTCTGCGTGACGCTTACCAATGCGGCGTGCTTCATTTGGATTGCTATGAGTCGCAGGATCACTGAGCTTGGTTTCAAGCTCGTCGAGCTCGCTAACCATTGCTTCAACCTTGTTGAAGTCTTGTGCCATCAGTTTTCCTTAAGTAAGTGGTGCTAAAAGTTATGCAGAGATAAAAAATGAGGCGCTGTCATCATCCGAAGACGACGACAACACCTCATTTAGAAAGCTAGGACTGCTTACCGAAGCGCTTCTCGAACTTGGCAACACGGCCACCAGTATCAAGAATCTTTTGCTTGCCGGTGTAGAACGGGTGGCAAGCGCTGCATACGTCAGCGTGGATAACACCGGTCTTTTGGGTGCTACGAGTTGTAAATGTATTTCCGCAACCACAAGTGACTGTGGTGTCTACGTACTCTGGGTGGATACCAGTCTGCACGGATTTCTCCTTATTAATACTGTGATCGGGTCGCAGGCTCGGATGCCTTGCGTGAACCGACTAACCCCTTGATTGTGCCAGTTTTCAGGGATTCCTACAAAACGGGCATAATTTGGGGTCAAGTCACGGGCTTTTCAGTCAAGCAATAACCTAAGTGACATGCTCACTCGTCAGGATGCCTTAGGTCTAGATGCCAATGATCCATTGGCAAAATACCAAGATTTATTTGTCGTCACGGACCCCGAAGTTTGCTATTTAGATGGCAATTCACTCGGTCGCCTGCCTAAGAAAACCATTGAGACTATAAATGATTTCTTGGTCAATGGCTGGGGAACCAAGATCGTCGACGGTTGGGCCGACTGGATTGATAAGGCCGAAACTACTGGTGACCTAATTGGTCGAGCAGCTCTCGGCGCTAGTGCCGGTCAGACTCTGGCCATGGATACCACAAGCGTAAATTTCTATCGCTTGGTGCGCGCTGCAATTGCGGCTCGACCTGGACGCAAAACCATAATCACCGATGAAGCCAACTTCCCTACCGATCGCTACATCATGCAAGGTATTGCCGATGAACTTGGTTTGAACTTAGTTGTGATTCCTAATGATTTACAAGAACATGAAGTTGGAAAACCGTTTAGCGACGAACGAGTCACGCCAGCAATATTGAAGCCTTATCTGACCGACGATGTTGCGCTTGTAACTCTGTCAGTAGTTGCTTATCGGTCCGGGGCACTACACAACATCAAAGAACTCACTGACTTAGTGCGCGCTAATGGCACACTTTTGGTTTGGGATGCCAGTCATGCAGTTGGCGCAGTCGACATGCAGTTCGATCTCGATGGTGTGGATTTGGCAGTTGGCTGTACCTACAAGTATGGAAACTCTGGACCCGGCTCGCCTGCTTGGTTATACGTGAGCAAGCGCCTGCAGTCAGAATTACAAATGCCAATACAGGGATGGTTCGCGCAACGCAATCAATTCCTAATGGGATCGAAGTTCGAGCAGATTGAAGGTATGCGCGGCTTTCAAATTGCTAGTCCATCAATCATTGGCTTACTTTGCATTGATGAAGGCTTCGGGATGATTGAAGCTGCATCGATCTCAGCGATAAATGCCAAGGCATCCAAAGGCACTGACATGATGATCGAGCTATTTGATCAATGGTTAGCTCCCCTTGGCTTTGAATTGGTTACGCCACGAGATTCAAAATTACGAGGTGGGCACATAAGTATTTACCATCCTGCAGCTGCCCAGATTGCACGTGGCTTGCGCGATGATATGAAAGTGATTCCAGATTACCGAGCTCCAAATAGTATTCGCGTTGCTATTTCACCACTTGCTACTTCATTTGTTGAGGTTTTTGAGGGCTTTGAGCGCATCCGTGATTACACGAAATCTGGAAAATATAAAGATTTAGATCTAAGCCACGTCAAGGTTTCTTAATGCTGCGGGTTACTCTGTAATTATGAGTAACCAAATTGAAACTGTAATTACCATCCAACTTGAAAATCGCGATCGCAAGTCCGTCGCACTACGTATTTTCTTGGTAGTGCCTATTGCCATATTCGTTTCAGCTTTTACGGCTTGGTCGGGTTCCAGTGAGGCATCTACCTTCTTATCAGGATTACTGTTCCTGCCGATTGTGCTAGCTCTTGTTTTCCGGGGAATCTATCCGTCTTACGCGTTGGCTTTTAATCAGGCTCTTTTGGCGCTTTCAACGCGAGTTTCGGCTTACATTTTATTGCTAAACGATAACTACCCATCAATTGAAGAAAGTGCCGATGTAAAAATCACATTCCCAGATGTTGATGGTGGCGCGAAACTCAATCGTTATCTGCCATTAGTTAAATGGTTTCTTGCGTTGCCGCTTTACCTAGTTGGACTGGTTTACGTAATTTATGGCTTGGCTGTTCTGATCTTTACTTGGTTTACGATTTTGTTCACTGGGAAGATGCCAGCAGCAAGTGGTGAAGTTCTTTTGGGCGTCACACAATATTGGAATCGAGTTTATGGCTACGCATTCTTACTGGTAACAGATGAGTACCCAAGCTTTTCACTCTAGTTTCTAATTAAATTTGCTAGTTCCTTTAGATCAAGGCAAACGTCTATCCCCAAGGCTTTGAGCTGTTCAGTAACGTCAACTGGCATGTCTTGACCTTCAATCTCTTGGTTGAGGCGCCCGCCAATTATTACCTGCGGTGAAATTTCTCGTTTGGCTAGCTCTGCCAAAAGGTTCTCGGCATAACTTAGTGCCATTCCATTGTGAGTTGAAATTAAAACCGCGGTGGCATTTTCTTGAAGTGCTAATTCAGCTAACTCATCAGGATCAATGCCAACTGAGCCAATAATTGGTTTTATATCCAGGCTTTCCACAGCGTCAATTACAAGTCTCATGCCAATTTCATGCACATCACTTGAGGCAATAACTGGCTTATGAGACTTATTCAGGATCCAGTTTGCAGGGCGCACCACTTCCCTAATCTTTGCCCGCTCCGATAGGAAGTCTTTTAGAACGTCAGTTGGAACTAAGGGCTCATAACCATCAAATAGCGGATCTTCGGTTGGTGTACCTACGCCAAAACTTCGCTCTAGCTGGCTTGGTCCCAATCGGCGTACTGCAAGTAATAGTTGTAACGGATCCTTTATGTCTGCACCAAGCTCTGATAATCCGTTTATCAAATTGTCAAAGAATTTGTTTCCATTTTTTACTAGTTCTTGGCTTCGAAACTCAAGACTCTCCCAATTGGTGACTGGATAAATCGAATCCAACTTAGCTTTAGTGTGATGTGCAATTGTTTGGACATCAATAATTTCTTCGGGAGTTGGAACTCGGATGGCTTCAGTAACCGGAACCGGCATAATCGATGACCCAGCGCGCAAATGTCGATCGGCCAGCATCATGTACAAAACATCTACGCCAAGTACTCCATAGTTCTGTTCAATGTTTTGGGTATATCGAGTGGTATTTCCAAAGTAAAACGATGAGCAAACATCAGGCGGTCGCAACGTTTCGATAGCCATCGTTACGATCGTTTTTGTAATTGGATCATGGGTTAGGCCACCATAGGCATGCGCAAGTTTTGCACCAATCAATTCTTCAACTACATACCTTTCAAATTTTGCCCAACCAATGTAAGAGGCATAATCTCCAAATTGAGCTGGGAAGCCATCATCTAAGTAGGAATGCACCACTGCCCCTTGTGATGCTTTGCTCGCCATCATGCCAAGGGCTTTTACTACTTCGCTCATTTGCGCGATATCGTCGCCCGGCCATCCTGGATACTTCCAGGCGAACTGCGATAAATTACCGATATAGTTCACGCCTGCTGTTAAAGCGCGACGAGTATTGTCGACCGATGATGGAGATCCGATCATCATGTCGCCCATGTGGGGTTGGATTTGAATGGAATGAGCTACTTCATTCCATTCCGAGTCTGAATTCAACATAGGACCGGTTTCTTTAAGCGCTCCGGCTCGATACTCGGGCGGAAGTCCCATTCGGCGATCCAAGGCGATAATAAATCTGTCTATATAGAAACCACGATCTGAAGTTTTTTGCCAGATTTTTTCTAGACCCTTTTTGGTTTCGGGCCAATCTGTCAAGCCAATAGTTAAGGCCGTCATAGTGCGACCTGCTTTAGCCATCTTTAATTTGTACTCAAGCTCAGAACTCACACCATGAAATTTACAAAATGCACTAGTGCCCATTTCGATTTGGTTTCCCAAATCTTTTCCTTGCGCAACTAACGATGGACCATCTAGCAATGTCCCTGTGAGAAAAAATTCCTTAGTCGCTTTCACGCGTCACCTCTTAAGGCAAGTATGCCGTTTCTGCAGCTAGCGTGCGCATGGCTTTTGCAATTGTCTGGATCTTTGCATCCAAAGTTGTAAGTCCCAGTTCGAACGTTACAGCGGTGGTATCGGGGAATGTTGAGTTAACCCAGATAGTAAAAGTCCCAGTGTAGGTATTTGTTGGTGATCCAGATTTTTCACCTGGAATGCATTCGGATTTATAGCCGGTTATTTGCGAAAGGCGATCGCTGATCGTTGCCGGTCGCTCTGGTGGACAGTCAATCTGCGCATATGGCTGATGGAACACCACGATCCGAGTTGGTTGAATCTTTTGGACTGCTTGCATCAGCGCAAGAGTTTCTGGTTCACTTGCTGGACTTGGACCGCTGTAAGTTCGCGCAGTTGGATCTGAGGCTTCCCACTTGATTGGGAAATTCCGATTTATATCAACTCGGTTAGCATTACGACGAGTTACTAACACGGCACCATCGGGATTGCCATCGCGAATTACCCAGATTTCAGATTCTTTCGATACGGCCTGAGTCAACAACTTGTCTATGACTCGCTTGCCATCCGGCTCATCTCCATGAATTGTGCCAATAACTAGTAACGCATTCTTTGAGTCAATAGCGGATCCAATTAATCTGCATGCAGTTATCTCTACTCCATTAACCGATTTACCTACGACAATTGTTTCCTGGCAGCCACCAGCTTTGGGACTGTTCGAATCCTGCCAAATTTGAAACGCCCAGATTCCCGCGAAAATAGCAAGTGCAGCTAATGCGCCTTCGATAACAATTAGCCAGAGTTTCATTCGCACGAGATGAATCTATCTGGGTAACTGGACTATGCAAATATAAAAGGTCCGACACTCTGATGAATGCCGGACCTTTTAATAATTGCTTTAGTCGACGTTATCCATCGAATCTGATCCCATGCCACCTGGTGCTTCTGGTGTGGTTTTTTGAACCTGCATCAAGAAGTCAAGGTTGCTCTTGGTTTCCCGGAGCTTGGTTAGCAGTAATTCAAGTGATTGCTGTGAATCAAGTGCATGTAGCACGCGGCGAAGCTTCCAAATCACCTTTAGCTCATCTGCAGCCAAAAGAATTTCTTCGCGTCGGGTACCTGACGCTTCAACGTCCACAGCTGGGAAGATACGACGATCTGCCAGGCGACGATCAAGCTTAAGTTCCATGTTGCCAGTGCCCTTGAATTCTTCGAAGATAACTTCGTCCATTCGAGAGCCGGTATCAACAAGGGCCGTTGCCAAAATTGTTAGCGAGCCACCCTCTTCGATGTTACGAGCAGCACCGAAGAATTTCTTTGGTGGATAAAGCGCAGCTGAGTCAACACCACCAGAAAGAATACGGCCGGATGCTGGTGCTGAAAGGTTGTATGCGCGACCAAGACGAGTCATGGAGTCAAGTAGCACAACTACGTCATGTCCCATTTCAACCAAACGCTTTGCGCGTTCAATTGCTAGTTCGGCAATGGTTGTGTGATCTTCAGCTGGACGATCGAAAGTTGAAGCAATAACTTCACCCTTGACCGAACGCTGCATGTCAGTTACTTCTTCAGGTCGCTCGTCAACCAAAACAACCATCAAGTGAACTTCAGGATTGTTTTCAGCAATGGCATTTGCAATGTTCTGCAAAATCATGGTCTTACCGGCCTTAGGCGGCGAAACAATGAGTCCGCGCTGTCCCTTACCAATAGGAGCAACTAAGTCGATTACTCGAGTTACCAAGTTGTTTGGCACGGTTTCAAGGCGCAAACGATCTTGCGGGTAAAGCGGAGTTAGCTTGCCAAAGTCCACGCGCTTAATGGATTCATCTGGCTCTAATCCGTTGATGGATTCGATGCGAACTAGAGGATTGAACTTCTGTGGACGATCACCTTCACGGGGCTGCTTAACCTGGCCGGTTACTGCATCGCCTTTACGAAGTGAAAAGCGCTTAACAAGACCCATGGAAACGTAAACGTCATTTGGACCTGGCAAGTAACCAGAAGTGCGCACGAAAGCATAGTTATCAAGAATGTCGATAATTCCTGCGACTGGAAGAAGTACGTCATCGTCAGAAACTTCTAAGTCATAGTCACGATCGCCACCACGGCTACCGCGGTTATTACGGCCGTTGCTATTGCGATCATTGCGGTCTCGGCCACGTCGGTTGTTGCGACCATTGCGGTCGTTACGGTCGCCGCGATCATTGCGGTCGCCGCGATCATTGCGATCACTGCTTTCGCTATCGCCATCATTATTACGCGGGGCACGCTCTTCGCGATCTTCACGGGGCGCACGGTCCTCGCGAGCATTCTCCGCTTTAGCGGCACCTGCTGGGCGAGATGCGGATCGAGAGCTTCGACCGCCACCCTGTTTGGCGCCAATGGCCTTAACAAGTTCGGCTTTGCGCATTCCAGATGCGCCTTCAATTCCTAGCCCGGCAGCCATGGCCTTTAGCTCAGGAAGCAGTTTGGTGTTCAGCCCTTTATCTTGGGCAACTGTCTCGGTCACGTATGTGTCCTCTGTGTTTTGAGTAGTTTGCAATCCAGCAGTAATGCCCGAAGTTTCGGGAGAATTTTGCGGGATTTTCGGTGAAAGAGATTCAACCGATGTCTTAAGACTAGCAGGTCGATTGCCAAGGTGTGAAATTGCAGGCTGATCCCCTGAAATCGCTATTCTTGAGCAGATTCTTCCTGACTGCTCGGAATAGCTCCTTGATCTGAAACTGCTACCGGAACCGCAGTAAATCCTGATTTTGCAATGATTTCGATCGCGTCAGCTACCTGTTCCACAGTGCTTAACGCAATCACAGTTGGCCCAGCGCCACTGATACAAGCGGCAATTTCGGCAACTCGCAATTGCTCGATTAGTGCCATCGATTCTGCATATGCCTGGGCTCGGAAAGGTTGGTGGAGCTTGTCTTCGGTGGCTTCAAGTAAAAAATCTGGATCGCCAATCATGGCTGCAACTAGTAATGCAGCTCTCCCAGCATTAAAGGCTGCGTCTACATGTGGAATGGTCTCAGGAATTAATCCTCGAGCTTTGTGAGTATCAAGTTCTGCATCTGGAATACCTAGCACTGGAGAAACATCCGGGTGCACATTCATCGAGACTGAATTTGCTGTGCCATCATCTTCGAGCCAGGCGATGGTCATTGCTCCGAGTAAGCAAGCTGCAACATTGTCTGGGTGACCTTCGATGGCATTTGCCATTTGTAATAATTCATCTTCACTGGCTCGGGCATAAGTTAGCTCACTTGCCAGCACTAACCCAGCAACAATTGCACCGGCACTTGAACCTAAGCCTCGACCTTGTGGAATGGCATTCTTGCATTCCACGTGAAGTCCTGAAACTTCCGTGCCAAAGGCTTTGCAGGCATCAATTATGGTTTTGGCAATTAAGTGTGTGGCGTCGGTGGGTAACTTCCCGGCGCCTTCTCCGGTAACGACAACCGTGACTAAATTGTCATCAGTAAATTGCGCAGTAACTTGATCCCGAATCTCCAGAGCTAACCCAAGTGCGTCATAACCCGGACCCAGATTAGCGCTGGTCGCGGGAACTGAAACTGAAACTATGCGAGACATTAGGCCAGCCCAAGTGCAGCTGCGGCTGCTTTGACATCAACTGGAACTACGACTGGATCCTTTGCACTTTCCAAAGCCCACTGCGTATCTTTCAAACCATTGCCCGTTACTGTACAAACAATTGTTGAACCCGCATCAACTAACCCGCGTTGGGCTTGCTGCAATAAACCGGCGACTGAAGCCGCGCTTGATGGCTCAACAAAGAAACCTTCTTTATCAGCTAGCAATCTATAGGCTTCCAAAATTTGGTCATCTGTAACGGAATCAATTAAGCCACCGGAATCGTCTCGCGCAGCAATCGCTAAATCCCAGGAAGCTGGCTTGCCAATCCGAATTGCAGTTGCAATAGTTTCTGGTTTTTCGATTGGATGGCCAGCTACAAATGGCGCCGCACCTGCGGCCTGGAAGCCCCAAATTTGTGGTCGCTTTGTTGCAACTTTGTCATCGTAATACTCGGTGAAACCCATCCAATATGCCGAGATATTTCCCGCATTACCTACAGGCAAGCAATGAATATCAGGAGCATCACCCAAGGAATCGACAATTTCAAAAGCTGCAGTTTTCTGTCCCTGTAATCGAGTTGGGTTAACAGAATTGACTAGGGCAATTGGATAATGTTCAGCCAGGTCTCGTGCAATGTCTAGACAATCGTCAAAGTTGCCATCAACTTGCAGAATTGTGGCGCCATGAATCACGGCTTGGGCAAGTTTGCCCATTGCGATTTTTCCTTGCGGAACAAGGACTGCACATTTCATGCCAGCTTTGGTTGCATACGCAGCAGCAGAAGCGCTGGTATTTCCAGTTGATGCACAAACCACAGCCTTGGCACCGTTGCGAGCCGCATCTGTAATCGCCATGGTCATGCCACGATCTTTGAAGGAACCAGTCGGATTCATGCCTTCGACTTTTAAATAGACTTTTGCACCTGTTTGTTCGGACAAGGTGCAGGCGTAAACAAGTGGTGTGCCACCTTCACCCAAAGTAACTACAACATCATTTGGGGAAATTGGTAAGCGATCTCGATATTCCTCGATTACACCACGCCAGATGTGAGCCATTATTAAGCTCCAGCACCTTCAACGCGCATAACACCAAGTACTTCGCGCACTGCAGACATGCTTTCAAGAGCCTCAACAGTTGCCCGCAGACGGCTTTCGGGTGCCTGGTGGGTGCGAATAATCAAAATTGCCGCGTCACCTTCGCCATCCTGGCGGACTGCTTGAATCGAGACGTCGTGCTTGGCAAATTCATTGGAAATAGCTGCGAGTACACCAGACTCATCAGCCACTTTTAAATTCAAGTAATAAGAAGTTATCGCTTCGCCAATTGGTCGAACTTCCAGATCAGCGTAAATACTCTGAGCTGGGCCAACCGAGCCGGCAATTCGATGGCGAGCTGCTGCAACTACGTCACCTACGACAGAACTTGCTGTCGGAGCACCACCAGCACCTCGACCATAAAACATAACTTGGCCTGCTGCTTCGGCCTCAACGAAAACTGCGTTGAAAGCATCACGAACACTTGCTAATGGATGAGTGGCTGGAATCATTGCTGGATGCACTCGAACGATTACGCCCTTATCGTCTTCAGTCAATTCAGCAATCGCTAGCAATTTAATGACGTAGCCAAGTGATTTTGCTGCCGCAATATCATCAGCTGTTACTTTGGTCATTCCTTCGCGATAAACATCGTCAGCAGTTACGTTGGTATGGAAAGCTAGGCCAGCAAGAATCGCAGCTTTTGCCGCGCTATCAAATCCTTCAACGTCTGCAGTTGGATCCGCTTCGGCATATCCCAAATCTTGCGCTTCTTTGAGGACTGCTGAGTAATCGGCGCCGTCGTTATACATCTTGGACAAAATAAAGTTTGTCGTGCCATTAACAATGCCTAAGACTTTTGTGACTTTGTCACCAGCAAGTGATTCACGCAAAGGGCGAAGTAATGGAATCGCGCCGGCGACTGCAGCTTCGTAATATAAATCAACGCCAGCTTCTTCAGCAAGTTTGTGTAAATGAGCGCCATGAGCAGCAAGTAACGCCTTGTTTGCAGTTACAACTGAAGAACCATGCGAAATTGCTGATTCAATCAAAGTCTTTGCTGGTTCAATTCCACCGATCACTTCGATAACGATGTCTGCGCCAGAGGCAGCAAGTCCAGCAGCATCTTCGGTTAGCAACTTTGGGTCTACGCCTGGCCGAACTTTTGAGGCATCGCGAACTGCGATTCCGGTGAGCTTAAGTTCGCCGCCAATTCGAGCAGTTAAATCATCGGAGCTCTCGGAGATTAGTTGTGCTACCGAGGCGCCAACAGTTCCGCCACCTAGTAGTGCAACAGTTAGCGGGGAACCCATTTCTTCTCCTAATAAATACAGTATTAATTATCAACAGCCACAAAGCCTTTAAGTCTTTGATTCGCCTTGGTCTAAGTCTGGCAGAAAGCCCCGAAACTAGCCAAAAACAATCCATTCGTTGCCACATAACATAGGATTTGGGCAAGTAATACGATCAACGGGGTAAAGATGAAAAATTCACGGTCTTTAACAATTCTGTCCAAAGTATTAATCATTTTGGGAACTTTTGCCTTAACGCTGGGCACCTTTGCTGGAATTGTCAACAACAACTTGCTCAATGGTCCAAAATTGGCTGACCACATTGAAAGCATTCGTCACGATCCCGCAGTCATATCAAAAATGAGTGTGCAACTTACTGATGTACTAATTGAAAAAGCTCCAAACGCTGCGCCATTTCGTCCCGTAATAGAAAACGCTGCTTCCAAGATTCTGGCAAGTGACGCCTTGGCGGAACCAATCCGCGCAGCTGCGGTTCAACTTCGCGATTCATTTGTAAAGGGACAAGCCTTAAAGCTTGAGTTCACAGCCACGGCAAACGTCGCGATTGAAAAAGTAAACATGTTCGCGCCGCAACTTGGGATCGAACCAATCGCTTCACTGAGCTTGGAACCACCGGCGGGTAGCATTCTTGCCACGATTAAAACTTTACAAAGTGTGTTGAAAATTTCAGACACACTAGCAACCGCACTTCCGATTGCCGCAGTCGTTATTTTCTTGATTGTTATTTTGCTGGCGCCATATCGACGCCAAGGCGCACAGCGCGTTGCCAAGTCAGTCATGATTTCTGGTGGAATCATCGCAGGAATTAGTGCAGCCATTTGGTTGGCTACAAATATATTCGGTCGCGATCCAAATATTGGACTCTACTTGATCGCTACTTGGAATCAATTCGATGCAGCATTCTGGATTCCAGCTGCAATTTTGATTATTGCTGGTGGCATGGCTTACACACTTTTGGGTGGAGTCTTGCCAGATGTTGACGTCCCTGGTGAAGTAGTCAAAACTTGGAAGCGAATTTGGGCACGTCCGGCCAATGTCTGGGTAACTTTCGCCCGCGCAATTATCTTCGTCGCACTTGGAGCATTTATTGTCATGAACACTCAAGTTGCAGTTCGTGGCTTATTGTTCATCGGCTCTGCGTTAATGATCGCAACCGCAATTTTCGAATTTAACCGGTTACTTGTTCGCGCTATTGAAAACGAAAAGGCTTAACTCAAGCCACCGTCGAGTGCTAGCAAGTCTTCGATCGTCTCGCGGCGAAGTAGTACTTGAGATTTACCCTCATTTACACAGACTGCTGCTGGTCGCGGAATATGGTTGTAATTACTAGCCATAGACCTGCAGTAAGCACCAGTTGCTGCAACAGCTAACAAGTCACCAGGTCTAATGTCTGCTGGAAGTTGTGTGTCTCGAACGACGATATCGCCACTTTCGCAATGCTTGCCAACGACTCGTGAAATTACTGGCATTCCAGTTGAGACGCGGTTAGCAATCGTTGTCGTGTATTCCGCGTCATAAAGTGCAGTTCGGATGTTATCGCTCATGCCGCCGTCCACAGATATGTAATGGCGCGTGATGCCACTATCAAGTTCAACGGGCTTAATGGTTCCGACTTCGTAAACCGTAATACCGGGGTTTCCAATAATCGCGCGACCTGGCTCAACGCTAATTTTTGGAACTGGGATTTTTACTCGAGCGCACTCCGTTCGAACAATGTCCAAAATTGACTTCGCCATAGTCGTCACATCAAGTGGGTCGTCGCCAGCAACGTAAGCAATACCCATTCCCCCGCCGACATCAAGCTCACTCACTGTTAGCCCATGTCGTTGCTTAATCTGTGCCGCAAAATCAACTACCCGATGTGTAGCTAATTCAAAACCAGACGCATCAAAAATCTGAGAACCAATATGTGAATGAAGCCCAGCAAGTGAAAGTGCATCGCTTTCCATGACATTGTCAACGGCCGCCATCGCCATGCCGGAAGCTACCGAGAGACCAAATTTTTGATCTTCATGTGCGGTTGAAATTGCTTCATGGGTGTGGGCTTCGACTCCAACAGTTAGCCGTAGCAAAACTTGCTGCACAATTCCAGCACTACTTGCAATCGAATTTAATCGTTCAATTTCAATCAAGCTGTCAATGACTACTCGCCCAATGCCAACTTCAACTGCGCGCTCAAGGTCTTTCACGCTCTTGTTATTGCCATGCATAACGATTTGAGCCGGATCAATTCCAGCTCGTAGCGCAACTTCTAGTTCACCAGCGCTGGCCACGTCGATGCCTAGGCCTTCTTGGTTAACCCATTGCGCAATTTTTGTCGTTATAAACGCTTTGCCTGCGTAATGCACGCTGGTCTCAATGTCATCAACTTTGAACGCAGCAACATAATCTCGGGCGCGCTTTCGTACATCAGCTTCATCAAAGATAAAAACTGGAGTGCCGTATTCCGCTGCAATTTCGGTTACGGAAAGTCCAGCGATCGTAATTTCACCTGCGGAATTGCGAGTGGCCGAAGCTGGCCAAATCGCGGGATCAAGTTCGCTGGACATGGTTACATCCTGTCGGGTGCACTGACACCCAGCAATTCCAAGCCATTAAAGATGACTTGGCGCGTGGCAGCACACAGCCATAATCGAGCAATGTTTAGCTCGGTAACTGGCTCATCACCCTGCGGTAAAACCCGACAAGCGGCATAAAAAGAGTGATAGCTGGTTGCTACTTCCTCGATGTAACGCGCAATCCGATGTGGTTCCCGTAATTCGGCAGCTGAGGCAACTACCCGAGGGTAATCCGCCAGGATTCCAAGCAGAGCGCCTTCTCGATCATCAGCTAATTGAGATGGATCGAAAGTATTTGGGTCCCAGTCGGCGGTGTTGGCTGGGATCAAACCAAGGTCGGCGGCATTTCGAATCACTGAGGCGATGCGGGCATGCGCGTACTGCACGTAATAAACCGGGTTGTCATTGGTGCTTGAAACCAATAAATCAAGGTCCAATACCAAAGGTGACTCGACTGGATAGCGAATTAAAGAATATCGCGCGGCATCTACGCCAACTTCATCTACTAAATCTTCGAGCGTGATGATATTTCCAGCTCGCTTTGAAAGCCGAACTTCTTCACCATTCTTGAGCATCTTTACCATCTGGCCGATCAAGATCTGAATGTTCTCGTCTGGATTATCACCGGCACAAGCTGCAACTGCGCGCAAGCGATTTACATAACCATGGTGATCTGCGCCTAAGAGATAAATACATAAGTCATAGCCTCGGTTGCGCTTATCAACGTAGTACGCCGTATCTGAGGCAAAGTAAGTCAGCGCGCCATCAGCTTTAATTAATACCCGATCTTTATCGTCATCAAAATCGCTAGTGCGCAACCAAGTGGCTCCGTCTTCAACAAACATATGTCCTTGAGTTTTCAGTTTCTCGAACCCACGATCAACTGCGCCTGATGTATGTAGAGATTTTTCGGAATACCAAACATCAAAGTGAGTGTTGAAGTTATCCAGCACCCGCTTTTGATCAGTTAGTTGCAATTCATATGCATGATCGCGAAATGACTCGCTGCGTTCTGGTTCAGGTAGATCGAGAATCTGCGGATTTTGTTTGACAATCTGTTTTGCTAACTCAGGGATATAGGCACCGTGATAACCGCCCTCAGGAATTGGTTCACCGAGTGCTGCGGCTTTTACTGACTCGCCGAATTTATCCATTTGTACGCCGAGATCATTTATGTAGAACTCGCGTGATGACTGTGCGCCTTCGGCTTCAAGTACGCGCGCAATTGCATCGCCAACTGCAGCCCACCTGGTATGTCCAAGGTGTAGCGGACCAGTTGGATTCGCAGAAATGAATTCAACATTGATTTTCTTACCAGCCAATTTCGTGCCACGGCCAAAACTATTTCCTTTAGCGATGATGTCCCTGGCTAATTCACCTTGGCTTGCTGCAGAGATTCTGATGTTTATGAATCCGGGGCCAGCAATTTCAATTGCTTCAACACCTGGCAATTGCTCCAAGATTGGTTGGAGTATTTCAGCCGCTGCCCGTGGATTTAAGCCGGCTTTTTTACCAATCTGCATTGCAATATTTGTAGCCCAGTCACCATGATCTAGATTCTTGGGACGTTCCACGACGATTTCAGTTGGAATATCATCAACAGAAATATTCAATTGCCCAGCGGTGATCGCAGCCTCAACTGCTGATCTGAGATGAACTGCTAGTTCCTGCGGGGTCATACGAAGTAAGACTACCGAAACCCTTGCGATACAAGGAAATCCGCCACCAGTTTCTATTCAGCCTTACTAATAACTTGGCTAACTACCGCCACCGAGTTTTCGCGATGGGCAGCTTGTAGGGCGATTGACTCAGCAACATCCCGGTTACGTAAGGCAACGATCATGTTTCGGTGTTCAGCATTCATGGCCTTTAGATTTGCCGGGGCTGCGAAGTAGACCCCGCGATAGGCGTCAGTCGCATCCCATTGGTTTCGAATCATGCGCACAAGCCGTGGCATGTTACTCGCCTCAAAAAGTGCAAAGTGGAACCTGCGATTAGCAGCAGTAACTGCGCTGACGTCACCCGAAGTTGCGGCTGCTTCAACATCGCTCAAAATATCTTCTAGGTACTCAATATCTTCATCGGTAAGCAACGGAACCCCAACTCGAAGTGCTTCGTCTTCAAGAATTGATCGAATTCGATAAACCTCAACTAAGTCATCAACGCTTAAGTTGGCAACAAAGTAGCCACGATGCGGGTGATAAATTACCTGGCCTTCGCCTTCTAGTACCTTTAACGCTTCGCGAAGTGGTACTCGACTCACACCAAGGCTGGCAGCTAACGCATCTTGCACCACTTGCTGACCTGGTTCAAGCTGACCCGAAGCGATCATGACACGAAGTTCGCGGAGAACTCCTTCTTGCGCGGTAACTGTTTCACTCATGCTTCATCCAAACTTGGCGGTGCTACCGCATATCGAACTGGTGTTTTGGAAAAAGTTATTGGGTTTGCAACTTGTTTGCGCGCTTCGCCATCTTGATTCATTGTGATGATCGGATTTAATCCAAGTGACTCTGCGAATTTAAACGCATCGTCTAAAGCATTGATTGGACCACATGGCACGCCCACTTCGGACAGGTTATGCCACCAGTGATCTGCGCCAAATTTGCGGAACTCGGAATTTAGTAAATCATTTAGCGCTACTCGATGTTCGACTCGATCTGGGTTAGTCAAGAATCTCGGATCGCTGGCAACATCTGCGATCCCTAATGCGTCACATAGTTTTGCGAACTGTCCATCATTGCCGACTGCAATTACAACTGGTCGATCTGCAGTTTGGTAAACCTCGTATGGCGTGATTGACGGATGCGCATTTCCTAAAATTCCTGGAACTACATCACCTGAGACATATGAACTTGCTTGGTTTACCATCGCAGACAGCAGCGACGAAAGTAAGTTAACTTCGATTTCCTGACCTTCGCCAGATAAGTTTCGATGATTAAGTGCTGCCAAAATTCCGATCGTGGCATGCATTCCAGTGATTACATCAACAAGTGCGACGCCAACTTTAGTTGGCTGCCCAGGTCCTGGACCGGTAACACTCATCAAGCCACCCATGGCTTGGACGAGCAAGTCATAGCCAGGCATTTGTGCACCGGCGCCCGATCCAAAACCGGTAATGGAACAGTAGATAACTTCGGGCTTTAGTTCTTTAACGCTCGCGTAATCCAGACCGAATTTCACGCTATTGCTCGGTGGAAAATTATGGATGACTATGTCAGCACGTTTAACTAACTCGCGAGCTTCGGCAAGGCCCTCAGCGCTGGTCATATCGATGGCAACTGAAGTCTTGTTTCGATTTACGGATTCAAAGTAAGTAGCCCGACCAGCAGGATCGTATGGTGGTCCCCAGTGCCGAGTATCGTCGCCAACTTCGGGGCGCTCAATCTTTATAACCGTCGCGCCCATATCGCCGAGCAACATAGTTGCGTATGGGCCAGCCAAAACGCGTGTGAAATCTGCTACAACTAACCCGTCTAAAGCGCCCACATACTGATTGTATCCAATCTCAAGGATTGAAATACTTCAGGAATAGTTGCCTTAAATGTCCTTTAACTCAACGATTCTGCCACGCTCGCCAGGCTGATCCGAGGTTGCTGGTCGGCCTTTAGTTCGCACCGTGATCCGGGTGCGATCCCCACGAAACAGGTCATGTGAGTACTCGATTTTGCGACCTTGGGTATCCATTGTGGTTCGGGTCACGGATAGTAAAGGAGATCCCAACGGGACTTCCAAGATTCGCGCTTCATCAGTTGTGGCATTTATTAAGTCAATTTGTTCAACAGCTTCATCAGGAACTGTTTCATAGTGTTTACCAAGTAATTCATAAATTGAATCACCTAGTGGCCTTTCTAATAGGCCCGGAAACATGTCCGCTGGAAATCTCGCGTGTTCTAGTGAAATTGGAATGCTATCTGCCAAACGAATTCGCACTACATCAAAAATATGTTCGCCCTCAGAAAGTCCCAAAGCCATTTGAGTCTTTAGATCCGCCGGCATAACCGAGGCGCTGATTAATTTCGTTCCTGCCGTAAAGCCTTGTCCCCGAAGTAATGATGGGACACCGACAATTTGCGATAAGTCTCGATCAAGTTTTTCGGAAGCAACAAATGTGCCACCGCCCCTACCTGGCAACCTTCGAACAATGCCTGTTTCTTCTAATGCAGAAAGTGCTAGTCGCAACGTGGATCGACTAACTTGATATTCAGCTGCGAGTTCGCGTTCAGCAATTAGTTTTTGACCTGGGCGAAGTTGACCAGTTGAAATCTGTCCCAAAATACGTTGGCGCACATCTTCGGCAGTGCGACCCAAATCGTTTTCGTTCACAGGACAACAGTAACTGCGTACTTGCTACATTGCTTCAAGCGCTGCAAGTGATTCGGGCAAAATTTGGCCGCCATCGATAACCAGAGCCTGCCCAGTTACATACGCCGCTTCTTTTGTTGCGAAAAAGAGTGCTGCGTTACCGATGTCATCAACTTCACCAAGTCGACCTTGCGGAACTGATGCTTCCATTGCTTTTCGATACTCGGGACCCATGTCGGCTAAACCTTCAGTTGCAATGTTTCCTGGCAATACTGCGTTGACTGTTATCCCCTTCGGCGCGAGTTCAATCGCAGCGGTACGCATGAATCCAAGTTGCGCTGCTTTACTGGCTCCGTAATGTGACCAGCCTGGGAAGCCAGTAACTGGACCAGTGATTGATGACGTTAAAACGATTCGTCCGTGACCTGACTTTTCTAAAGCAGGCAAACAAGCCTGTACCGAAAGCATGGTGCCTTTTACATTTGTGCCAAAGACTAAGTCCATATCAGCCTCTGACATCGTTGCCAATTTTGAATCTGGGAAAATTCCGGCATTAGCGCAAAGCACGTCAATGCCACCATTGCGCTCGATGGCAGTTGCTGCAACGCGATCGCAATCTGCTTTACTGCTGACCTCGGCGATTAAGTAGGTAACAGTTCCGCCACCTAATCCAGTTAGTTCTGCGCAGGCAGACTTTGCACTCGCTTCATCACGGCCTGTTATTAGGACATTCGCTCCAGCTTTAGCAAAAACCCTGGCTATGCCTTTACCAATACCTTTAGTACCGCCAGTTACAACGACTGAGTATCCGGCTACTGATGTGAACATTTGCACTCCCAATTTAGGTTTTTCAAGTTACGGAAAAGTATCTCTAATTATGCGAACTTAGACAGGTAGTTTTCGGCTAATTCACAACTTACTTTGGTGAAATTTGCGCCCATTTCTTTACCAGTGTCGGTATCTTGATGCGACCCAACCCAGGCAACCAGCAAGAGTCGGCGAAACAGTATGAAAGTTGGAAGTTCGACTTCCTCTTCTTTGCTGAGTGGAGAAACACTTCGGTAGCCATCTACCCATGACGCAGTCATCTCGGGAACTAGTGGATGGTCTTCAATAAAGGAAACAGACGACCCAAGGTCGTACATAAACCAGCTAAGTCCGCAGTCATCAAAGTCAATTACTGTTACGTCACTGCCTGCAACCAATAAATTAGCTAGCCGCATGTCTGCATGTACCAACCCAAATCGATCTTCACTTTTGCCGTAACGTTCCAGTCGCGATTTGAGTGTGTCAGAAAGTCTGCCAAGGATTTCAAGTTCAGTTGGCCCCATAGCAAGTCCATCGCGCCAAGATCCCCAGTGACCATTTGGACCAAGCGCAGTTTCGTAGTCCCAAGTGAATCTAGAGAAGTTACTTGGACGGCTCCATTGCTTTGATTGATCATGCAGACGTGCAGTTATTGCGCCCAAAGTTTTGAAATCATCAACCATGCGCTCTTCGGTAGGTTCAACACCCGGCATAAATTCAAACATCACCGCATGACGTTCTTCACCAGTTGAATCTTTCGCGAGAATGATTTGCTCACCTGAACCAGCAGGCAAAATTGCTGGGGTTCGAACCAATTGAATTTCGCGCAATGACTGCACCCAGTCAAGCTCACTTTGAATAGCTTGTTTCGAATGGTAAAACGGTCGGTGGATTCGCAGAATCGTATCTAGACCAGTGGTGCTATCAGTGACCTTGAAGGTTGCATTCTCCGACAGGTTTAGTAGCGAAATCTTGGAATCCGCAGGATAGCCAAACTTCGCTACCGCATCTACGGCAAACTCTTGCAACTTTGTAGGTTCGTTCGAATACCCACTCATTTAACTCTCCTACCAACACCTTTATTTTGGCTCACTTGCCAATTGGTTTTGTCACTTTTGGGGAAGAAAAATGTTTAACCTTGATCGCGTCCAACAACTGATTCGAGAGCTTTGGTAATTGCATCACGAGCCTTAGTTACACTTTCCGTTGAGCCACTCATGTAAACCCGTCCGGCTGCACCAATCATCTGTACATCAACCAAAGTCACATCTGGGGCAACTTTTTCGGCTTCATTAGCAGCCACAGTTGCAAACAACGCCGGTGTCATTTCATAAACCAACAGAGATTCACCTGGCATAACCATTGACGCTTGCCGATTGCGGTTGAGAATAATGGCATGTTGATCCGTGATGTTTTCAATAATGTCGCTGTAAAGAATCCGGGGACGTAATTGGTCAGCTGCTGAAGCGTTTATGCCATCAAGGATCGCCTGACCAGCTCGCTTTACCAATTCAATGTCAGAAGCGTGAACTTCTAAAACACCAAACTGACGTTCCACGAACAAAATGCCAGGTTCAACTTCAGGTACCGACTTCAGCGCCAAGTCAATTACTCGCTCGATCGCAAGCCCGGGTGCTACCTCGATGATCAAAGAGTGCTGACCACCATATGGAGGGTAACCCCGAGCTCGCGTCGGCGTGCTCATATAAGCAGCAAATTGCTGCTGGAGCTCTTCAACAAGCAAGTAGACGCGTAGTTCGGGCCCTGCTACGAGCGGGCCCGCACTCAAGCGGACTCGCCTACTTTGAAGTACTTGCTTAGTTCTGCATGTGGACGTGGAATTACGTGCTGTGAAACTAGTTCGCCAACTTGGTTAACTGCTTCGGCACCTGCGTCAGTTGCAGCCTTAACTGCGCCGACATCACCCACGATGACAACAGTCACAAGACCGTCGCCAACTTCTTCACGCGCAACAATAGTTACATTGGCTGCCTTAACCATGGCATCTGCAGCAGCAACTGCTGCAACATATCCCTTAGTCTCGATCAAGCCCAGTGCGTTGCTTGACATATCTTTCTCCTATTTGTGATTGCAAACGGTTGTTTGCTTTCGGTTTATTCAGTCTTACTTGCCTGGTTTCCCAGGCGGTGTACTAAGAAGCGCTGTGCTTCCCAGAACTCTTAGTGTCCTCATCAATCGAACCGATGATGAGAGCATCAATTGGCGGTGTTACGTCTGGGAACCAAGCTGCTGCTACTGAGCCAGTTGAAACCAAAACGCTTTCCCCAATTCCGGAACCCAGAACGTCGAAAGCAACCAAGTGTGCGCCACCTTCAACTTCGACTTCGAGAAATGCCCCGTGGGGAATCTCAGTTAGACGACGGGTCGCCCATACATTGCCGATGACTCGAGCTTTTAACATCAGCGCATCACCGATCCCTTCTGATTATCTTGTTGACTTTCTTTTATGATCGTCACACCTAAGTCGCGAGCTTTATCTCGCGCTAGTGATGTGACGACAACTTTGCGACCCACGATCAAAGTTGATCCGGATTCGGCAGCTTTTCTGATTGTTGACTCGGTAACAGCACCCTTTTCGATTCGGGTAGTCCCGCTATTATCTGCAACGTTAGCTTTCGCTTGGTCAGTTAACTGAAAAACGATTTCACCCTCGCGCAGCGCGCTCAGAGTTTTTGCATCTGCGGCCAAGTCAAGAATCCGATGCACAAAAGTTTGTACCTGAACGTCACTGGTCAAGGAAACCATTTCAACAACTTGTGCTGGTTTTTGAGTAGGTGTCGCGTTGCCAGCTAAAGCTTTTGCAATGTCACTTGCCCCACTGGCGCCACCTAGCGCATCTCGCAGTGCTTCGCGGACGAGCGCCCGAAGCATTTCGTTATCTGTAGACATCAGCGCTCACTCAAAACTCGTTCAGCAACTTCAGCTGCCGCTCGAACATTTGCTTCTTTGCCAGATAAGTACACCCGACCAGTAGCGCCAATCATCCGGTAGTCAACAACTTTTATGTCAGTTGCCTTTTCCGCTTCATTAGTTGCCAAGATCGCATATGACGCCGGTTGAACTTCCAATATGTACAAAGATTCACCCGGCAGAATCATCGAACCGACTTTGTTTCGATTGATAAGGAATGCATGCTGTTGATCCACGGATGGAACGACTCGGGAAGCCAAGATTTTAGGTTTTGTCGCTTCCGACTCAGATGTTCCAAGAGCTGCTAGTACTGCCTGACCGGCAGCGCGCACTTCTTCGGTTGGACCATGAATTTCTAGGTATCCGAAGGTTCGCTCTACGAACAAGATTCCAGCCTGAACATTTGCATGTTTTAGGGCAACGTCGGTCAACGCTTCAATGTCCAGACCAGGTGCAACTTCAATCACCTGGGCAGCCATGTTTGCGCGTGGCAAAGCTCCCTTAACCCATGAGCCCAAATAGCACATAGTTTGAGGTTGCATCTGGTCGATATAGATGAACGACCGAAGCTCTGCCATGTATCTCTCTTCTCTAATTAGTTCTTAATCAATGCGTGAAGTTCTTCGACAATCAGTTTCCGAATTTCGTCGCGTAATTCTGCAACGTCTTGGGAAATTGGTTCACGATGAATCGGCGCAGGCACTTGGGCGTTGTTGCGATCATTTGAAGCCGTTGGGTAGGCCGGAACTGGTCCTGAAGGAGCTGTCCACGGATTCAAACCTGCAAACGTTGGCATTACTTCGCGCACGTCTGAGTTGTAAGCCAAGCGTGTGTAATTAAGTAAGTGTTTTGGTTGCAGGTTTTCGCCGACTGAAGATCGGCCGGCAAATCCAGTGCCAATTGTCATAGTTGGTGGCAAGTTTGTTTGGATTCCGGAGGCACCAAGGCTGTTGCCCACATTCACCGAAACGCGTAGCACTGGAACCGCAGCGCTGAATTTCATAATTAGTTCTGGATTGGCGCTATGAATTGCGGCAGAGTGCCCTGCTCCGGTGATTCGTAAAATGGCGCGCGCAATATCAATGCCGCGCTCTGCAGTTGGAACTCGAACAAATCCCAAAACTGGACATAACTTTTCATGAGCAAAAGGTTCTTCAGGAACCACTAATTCAAACGGTGCGACCAAGGCTCTGGTTTTCGCCGGAACTTTTATGCCAGCTTGTTCTGCAATCCAAACGGCATCTTTACCAACCATTTTTATGTTGAAGTGACCTTCTGGAAATACCGTGCTTCGAATTGCGTCGCGCTCTTCGTCTTTGAGAACATAGGCACCTTCACGGGCGAAAGCCAAAAGCAACTTATCTGCAATCGCTTCTTCTGCGATTACAACACTTTCGTTGGTGCACAAAATGGAGTTATCAAATGCCTTGCTCTCGATAATTCGAGCTGCGGTTTTTTGGATGTCGGCTGTTGAATCAACTAAAACTGGAACATTTCCAGGACCCACGCCAATTGCTGGGTTTCCGCTGCGGTAAGCAGATCGCACAACTGGGCTACCACCAGTAGCAACAATTACATCTGTGCGCTCATCGGTCATTAAGGCGTTAATTAATGGAATTGAAGGATCTTCCACAATTTGAATGATTCCATCTGGGGCGCCCGCAGCAACTGCTGCTTCTGCCATTGCCTTGGCTGCTGCAACACAAACTTTCTTTGCCATTGGGTGCGGGCTAATGATGATTGCGTTTCGAGTCATCAAAGCCAAAATGATTTTGAACGAAACTGTAGCAACCGGATTAGTGGAAGGCGTTAACGCCAGAACTACGCCAGCAGGCCTAGGAATGGCAACAATTTTGTTAACTTCATCGATTTCTGGTGAAACAAAATCTTGACCTCGATAGGCATCAACAATTCCGGTAGAGCAAGCAACATTCTTTAGTAACTTGTGTTCCGCTACACCAAAGCCAGTTTCCGCCACTGCATCACGTGCGAACTCTTGTGCCCGAGCGGCCAATGCCGAAGCTGCGGCATCAACAATTCGATTAACTGTTGCTACGTCGTACTTTGCGTATGCTCGTGCAGCCCAATCAGCACGTTCGACCATGGCTCGCCCGCGAGGTACGCCGGCTGGTTCAACCATCAATGGTTCATAAGTCATTTCGCTCATGCTGACCTGCGCTCATTACGGATTTCGGCATATGCTTTTCCAATTGCAAGCTCAGTGCGATCTAGCATTTCTTCGGCAACTTCTGGCTTTAACAAAATTCCTGGCTTGTATTGCAGCACTCGAGGATCAAGCGTGGAGAAGATTGCCCAAACGCCGTTTTCGTATAGATGGCGCATTACGTACTTTGCGCCTTGTGGGTGTGCAAATTCCAAACCTAGAATCACGCCGTTTTGCCGGATGCCAATAAACCAATCTGGGTAAGTTGCCTGAACTTCTGCAAGCCGCATGCCAACGTAGTCGGCAATGTAATGAACCATTGATCGAGTTTCTTCGCGGGAACAAATTTCTAAAGTCTTGAGTGCTGCAATACATCCAAGTTCAGCGCCACCGAAAGTTGAAATGTGTCCGAAGCCATCTTCGTTCAACCAACCGGCTGCCTTTTCAGTTGCAAGAACAGCTGCGATTGGATACAGGCCACCCGAGATGCCCTTACCTGTGACAAGAATATCTGGAGTAATGCCGTGCTTAGTAATTCCCCAAAGTTCGCCAGTTCGCATCAAGCCGGTTTGAACTTCATCTGCGATGTATAGCGCGTCGTACTTTTCGCAAAGAAGTTTTACTGCTTCTAAGTAACCTGGGTTTGGCAGTGGGAAGCCATAAGTCGCTGGAATCGTTTCCATAATTACTGCAGCAACATCGCGACCCCGGAGCGCATCTTCCATAGCCTCTAAATCATTGAATGGCACATGCGGAAATTCTTCGGGACGATCTGAAAGAAATAGCTTGGAGAAGCGATCGTCGCCTGTACCTACGGCTAATCCAGTGTGGCCGTGATATGCCTTAATGATCGAAACAATTTTTCGTTTTTGCGTGGCATGACGTGCAGTCTTGAGTGCAATGTCAATGGCTTCACCTCCGCCGGATCCATAAATAACTTTGCTTAACCCAGCAGGGGCAGTTTTGATTAATGCCTCTGCTAACGCAGTTCTAGCAAGAGATGGGAAATGGTGGTTGCCAATATCAAAATGTTGCATTGCCATTGTTACGGCTTGCACAACTTCAGGATTACGGTGACCTAAGTTATAAGTTCCACCGTTTAAGTGCGCATCAATCAGGCGCTTACCTGACATGTCATAAATGAAATATTCTTCGCGCCGATCAATTACCAGCGGCACTCCAGAGTCAATCCAGAATTGAGTTTTACCCGGATTCCAAAATTCTTTGGACTTATCAAGCATCTGCTCTTTGGAGTCATATGAAAAAAGTCCGTAGTCGAATTCGGGGGCAGCAACTTGTTCTTGGGTCATCCCGAAACCTTTCGCTCTCTCCTGGAATCTGTATTTACAGATCACCTGATCAAATGATTACACAGAATTAGACCAAAAGACCATACCTTTTAGCAACTTTTGGTTGAATTTTGGTTTAACAACTAAAACCCTATAAATCCACAGTTTTACTGGCTAGTAAGTCCGATTTGTCGCTTTCTGTGTTGATTTTTATACCAAATAGAATTTTCTGTTGACCAAAAAAATGGACAAAACTCATTCAATTTCATTGTTTTGGGGTTTGGTTTCTGGCAAAGTCGAACCAACCGTGTGACTGAGGTCACCGCAAGTGAGCAATGTCGGGAGTTCCTCGACGTTAAAACGAAAGGGTCGAATGCATGTCGACAAATAAAGATAGCCAACAAGGCCTTCGCAAAGGTGCCATTGGTTTGGTTGCGGTTCTATTTATGGCGGTAGCAAATGCTGCTCCGATCACTGCAATGAGCTTCAACATGCCTGTTGGTGTTGGTTGGGGTAACGGAATCGGTGCACCTGCCGGTTTCCTATTTGCAACGATCGTTTTATCGATTTTCTCAATCGGGTTCTCTGCCATGGCAAAGCGCGTTACAACTGCAGGCGCTTTTTACGGATTTATCTCTCATGGCCTAGGTCAAGTTTGGGGTATGGCGGCAGGTCTACTTGCTACCATTTCGTACATTCTTTTCGAAGGTACCTTAATTGGTGGTTTTGCATTCTTCGCTTCAAACACCTTGAGTTCAATGGCTGGAATTGATGTCAACTGGTTGATACTCGCAATCGGCGGCATGATCCTGATTTGGGTTTTGACTTATTTCGACATCACACTTGCTGCGGCAATTCTCAGCGTTACTTTGGTTGCTGAAGTGCTATTACTTCTGGCTTTCGGCATCAGTGTTCTAGTTAAGGGTGGACCAGACGGATTCATGGTTTCTGAAACCATTTCCCCAATGGCTGCCTTTGGAAACCTTGAGGCTGGAGCATATGGATCGAGCGTTGCAGCTGGTACCGCAGCACTTGGTATCTTCTTTGCTTTCTGGTCATGGATTGGCTTTGAAACCACTGCTGCATACGGTGAAGAGTCCAAGGATCCAAAGCACGTTGTCCCTCGCGCCACAATGATCGCCGTTATCGGACTTGGTGTGTTCTACACATTCGTTTCCTGGATGGCAGTTGTCGCAAACGGTGCAAAGACTTCTGTGGAAGTTGCTTCCGGATCCACTGGTAACCCAGTTGATCTTTGGTTAATCCCAGTTCAGGCAAATCTAGGTTCGCTTGCAGAAAGTACTTACCGAGTACTTTTGGTAATCGGTTCATTTGCTTGCGCCATGGCATTCCACAATGCTGCTTCACGCTACGTATTTGCACTTGGTCGCGAACTTCCATTTGCCGGAATCCGCACGCGTCTAGCAAGCACTCATCACAAGCATCAGTCACCAGCTGTGGCATCTACTGTGGTTACCGCAATCAACATCGTTATGGTTCTCTTGTTTGCAACCTACTCAACTGCTTGGACTTCAGATCCAGCCGTTGCAGGCGCAACCTCAGACCCTAACTTGTTGCCATACGGAGTTATCTACACTGTTCCGTCACTTGTTGGAACTGCATTTATTCTGGTCGTTCAGGTAATCTGCTCATTTGCAGTTATCGGCTACTTCTGGGGTAAGAAGAAGCACAAAGGCAATGTTCTAACTACCTTGGTTGCTCCACTCGTTGGTGCAGCAGGCATGATCTACGCTTTAGTTCTGCTCTTCGCTGCAGTTGGTTCAGGCTTTGCCGCCGGTTACCAGTCAAACTCATTGATGGTTAAGTACCTGCCGCACGAAATTGCAGGAACTTTGATCTTCGGTTTGCTGTATGCCCTATGGGTCAAGTCCAAGCATCCAGAAATCTACGAAGAAATCGGTCGTACGACTATGGAAGAAGCTCACGAGCGCGTGTAACGTACAAACAAATGAAATTGGGCATCAGCATTGCTGGTGCCCAATTTCATTTTTAAAGACTTCTTAAACCATAGGGAATTGCTCGACTAAATCGACAAGAATAAGGGCATGACACTAGAGATTTGCAATTGGGCGCCGGATGAAGATGCTGATCCAGCCACACACACTTTCACATTTGGTGGACGTGAGGGTGTAGTTAGCGTAAAGCCAGGAACCATAATTGATTCTTGGTCCTTTGACTGCTTTGGTGGCCGGGTTAAATCTGCCAGTGACATGTCAACACAAGTTTGTGACCCTAGGTTTCTAAATCCGCAAACCGGACCGTTCTATGTCGAAGGTGCCGAGCCAGGTGACACCTTGGCGGTTCACTTCATTTCTATTGAACCCCGTGAGGCTTGGGGCGTTAGTACGACTGTGCCATTCTTTGGCGCGCTTACTTCAACGCCGACAACTGCAACTTTGCAACCCGCACTTTTAGAACGAACTTGGATTTATGAATTGGACTTAACTGAGCGCTTAGTTAGATACGCAGCAGCTGACACTAAGTTCACAGCCGCACTGCCATTAGATCCGATGCACGGCACCGTCGGAGTCGCGCCCGCACTTGGCGAAGTTCGCTCATCTTTAACTCCAGGTGACTGGGGCGGAAATATGGATACTCCTGAAATGCGCGCTGGCGTTACTTGTTATCTAGGCGTAAATGTTGAAGGTGCATTGTTTTCATTTGGCGATGGACATGCGCGCCAAGGTGAAGGTGAAACTTGTGGTGTCGCCGTTGAGACTGCCATGGATACCGTACTGATAATCGATTTGATCAAGGGAACTCCAACGCCTTGGCCGCGTATTGAATCCGACGATTACATAATCACCACTGGCTCAACCAAGCCACTGGAAGATGCATTCCGAATCGCACATTCCCAGATGGTTCATTGGGTTAGCGAACTAACCGGCCAATCAACTTTGGATAGTTATCAGTTCGTTTCGCAAACCGCTTTGACTCCAGTGGCAAATGTGGTTGATACCAACTACACGATGGTTGCTAAAGTCGCCAAGGAATACTTAGGTAGTGTGAACGTAATGCAAGGAATGCATCACAAAATGCGAGCCAAAGCAGCGCAGTGGCAAACGTATAAGAAAGGCAACTAATGCCAAGGGTAGAACGCATGGAAATTGATTTAGCGCTCGCAATTGAAATGACCAATGCTGCTAAAGCTAAAGCAATTGAAATTAATGCCCCCATGTCAATTGCCGTGCTTGACGCAGGTGCAAATCTGCTTAGCTTTCAGCGCATGGATGGCGCCGAACTTGCGGGGCCTAATTTGGCAGTTGATAAGGCTTACACGTCAGTAACAAATCGAATTGAGACTGGCGACTTGCGAGCGCGAGTTGCACCTGATGGTGACCTGCCAGGCATGAACGCAAACGGTAACGGTCGTTACATCGCATTCGCTGGCGGTATTCCGTGTTGGGATGGCGATCGCGTAATTGGAGCCATCGGAGTAAGTGGTGGCTCATGGGATGAAGATCAAATATGTGCCCAGGCTGGAATTGAAGTATTTAAGCGAGCATGCCAGGCATGATTCCAAACGAGCCAATTGGCCGCTTTCGTTTTATGAACGAGCAGCGCGTCAATCTCGACGGTTTTGCAACTCCCGAACCTGAGTTAGGACTAGTTGCATTCAATGGCATAAACGATCCAGCTCCTTCATTGATAATCAATGCCGGACGCATTGTGGAAATGGATGGTCGGGGCGAATCAGATTTTGATTCAATCGATGAGTTCATCGCCCGGCACGGAATTGACTTAAGTGTTGCCCAAGAAGCTATGGCAATCGACAGCACGGAGTTTGCTCGCAGACTCGTTGATCCCAATCATTCTCGAAAAAGCATTGTGCAACTTGCCTCTGGGATGACACCTGCAAAGTTAGCCGAGATACTTTCCCTACTTACTGCCGCAGAATTAGTTATCGCAATGACAAAAATGCGAGCAAGGCGTACGCCGAGTAATCAGGCGCATGTAACTAACAGGTCGGATGATCCGCTATTGCTTGCCGCTGATGCCGCAACTGCCGCCGCATTTGGATTTAGAGAACTTGAAACCACAGTTCCAGTTGCAGCCGATGCGCCATCTAATGCAGTTGCAGTATCAATCGGAGCGGCTGTTGGCTCGCCTGGCGTGCTAGTGCAGTGTTCGGTTGAAGAAGCCGCAGAGTTAGCCCTTGGCATGCGTGGATTAGTTTCGTACGCAGAAACGGTTTCGCTTTATGGAACTGAACAAATTTTTATCGATGGTGACGACACTCCGTGGTCTAAAGCATTTCTAACTAGCGCCTACGCCAGTCGTGGCATCAAAATGCGAGTTACTTCTGGTGGTGGTTCCGAAGCCCTGATGGGCGGTGCTGAAAAATGCAGCATGTTTTATCTTGAGGCGCGCTGCGTTGCGCTAGCTCGAGCAATCGGCGCACAAGGTGTGCAAAACGGTGGAATCGATTCAGCTTCAGTTGCTGGTGCCGTACCAGGTGGTGTTCGTTCCTTAATGGCAGAAAACGTAATGGTGATGTTGCGAAATCTCGAAGCTTGCACAGGTAACGACGCGCTAATGAGTGAATCTGACGTTCGGAGAACTTCGAGAACTCATCCAATTTTTATTGGCGGCTCCGACTTTATTAATAGTGGGTTTGGTTCAATCCAGCGCTACGACAATATGTTTGGGCCAAGTCAGTGGAATTCTGAAGACATCGATGATTTCTTGGCTATGCAACGCGACTGGGGTGTCGATGGTGGTCTTCGCACCGCAAATGAAGTCGAAGTTGCCAGATTACGGCGGCGCGCAACGGAAGCAGTAAGTGCGGTTTATTCCTGGTTGGGACTAGGCGATTTTTCCCAAGAGTGGGCCGAGCAGGCCATTGATGCGGCTGGCTCTAAAGATATTTCTTCGGGCGACTTGATGCTTCCACTAACTGCAGCTCGCACAATTATGGAAACCAATGTAACCATGCTTGACGTCATCGCAGCCCTTGCCGAAAATGGTTTCGATCTAGAGGCGCAACGTTGCTTGGACATGCTTAAGGCTCGAGTTGCAGGTGACTACTTACAAACTTCAGCAATTTTCGACGAAGAAATGAATGTGCTTTCGCTAGTTACAGATCCAAATGAATACTCCGGTCCTGGAACGGGATATCAACCGACGCCTGCTCGACAGGCACAGATCGACACCATTAGACAGCAACGTTCAGTTGCTGACTTACTTGTGGAACAAAAAAGTTTTGGAAACAAGAATATTTTTGCAACTGGATCTGCTGAAGTTAGTTACGACCCGCGTGATGTTGTTATCGGTGTCTCACCTGCCACTGGTAAAGACATTTGGGTCACACTCTCTGGTCTAAGTGTTGCCGATGCGATAACTGAAATCCTGGCTGGTCTCGAAGAAGAGGGTTGCGTTGGACGCATAGTTCGCATCAATGACTCACTTGATTTGGGCATGATCGGGTTAACTGCTGCCCGACTTTCCGGATCTGGTGTCAGCGTTGGATTGCAAGCAAAGGGAACTGCATTAATTCATCGCAGAGATTTAGCTCCACTGGCAAACCTCGAGTTGTATTCAGTTGCTCCGACAATTACGCGCGAGCTTTATCGCATGATGGGAATCAACGCTGGTCGCCATGCAAAGGGAGCTACGCCCGAACCAGTCCGCAATCCATATTCGGATGAAGCAATTGAAGCGCGCTACCACACCAAAGTTGTTTCATTAGTTGCGATTGAACGTAATTGCGTAACTAAAGAAGTCCCAGAAGTTATGGAGCTGAGGAAGTCATGAATTTACAAATTGGTTTTTCCGGAAAGAATGTCTCTGAAGTTACGGTTGAATCAATTCGTCGCGGAGACATAACTCTCGATGACGTACGAATTCATCCGAGTACTTTGTCGCATCAAGCTGACGTTGCCCGCGAAAATGGCAATCCTCAACTCGCGGAGAATTTTCTGCGGGCCGCAGAATTGACTGGGCTGCCAGATGAAACGGTTTTGCGATACTACGACGCACTCCGTCCCGGCCGATCGACTGCACAAGATTTACTTCAAATTGCTGATGATTTGGCAGCCATTGGCGCAGTCAAAAACTCCGAATTGTTTCGCCAGGCTGCAGATGTCTATGCTCGCCGCGGGCTTACCGCAAAATAGTCCTTATGAAACTTGTCGCTGGGATAGATATCGGAAACTCAACGACAGAAATCGTAATCTCAAATGGCGCTGAGCCAATTGCCTGGGATCGCAGGCCAACTCGAGGCATCAAGGGATCTGAAGCATCGGTAAAAGCGGCGCTATCACTCTTACAAAACATCGAACGGGAACACAACCTAATCGCTACACAAGTTTCCGTCGCGCCATGGAATCCAGTGGAAACATTAACTTCCACAATTCATGAGCCACTACCAAACACCGGAAAGTTGCAAATAATTAAAACTGCCCACCAAAGTGTTGTTGGCGATGGTTGGGTTGTGGGTAATCCGTGGCTGATTACCGAAGCAGTTAAGTCCAACGAATCAGCAATTGCTATCGTGCCATCAGGTACTGGATATGACATTGCTGCCAACATAATCAATCAAGCAATCGCGCAAGGTGCTCAAATCACAGGTGTTGTAGTTGCAGATGACGAAGCAGTGCTAATTGCTAAGCGCGTTACAAAAAACTTGCCCGTAGTTGATGGGGCTGATACTGCCACCGCGCTGAGAGCTCGAAAGTTGTTTTTGGAAGTTAGGCCGCAAAGCACCACGGTGCAGGCTGCGACTGACATTTGGGCGCTGCGGGCGGCACTAGAACTAACTGAAGATGAAGCAACACCGCTATCTGAAATAGTTCGTTGGGTTAGAAATGATCGCACGGTTTTGATCGGTCTGTTTGCAGATACCAAGAGCTCGATTGAAATTCAAAATGGTTTTGTTACTTGGCGCGATTACACGAAATTGGATCTATTCGATGCAGTCTCACAAATGTCGAATTCCCAAATTGGCGACATCACACAGCTAAATATTCCTGATGCAGTTTTAACATCCGATGTTTGGGCCTTTGACATCACTAAGGTTTTGGCAGAACGTGGGCTACGCCAAGTTGGGCACACTCGAGACTTGGCAATAGCTCAACTTGCAGCATCCAGCATTGAAACTCCAAATGACTTATCAGAAATATTTGGAGTGCCAGTAGTTGTGGCACAATCCGAAGCCCAAGCTGCCAAGTTAGGCGCGCACAGTACGCCAGGTCTGGCATTAGACGCGGCAGTTTTAGACATCGGTGGCGGCACCATTGATTTGATCAGCACAGTTGAGTTATCAGCTGCCGGCGCTGGTGAATTGCTAACAGCAGCAGTTGCCTTTGCTTTAGATACTTCGCGTGGTGCGGCAGATTGGATTAAGCGTGGTCCAGCCCAGCGGTTAGAGTCGCCGCATCTATTGCTTGCTGAAGATGGAAGTAAAGCCTTCACTGAAGAATCTAAGCCTTATCCAGCATCTGCAATGGGTTCGTTAATCGCCCCTGGGCCCGCTGGTTATCTGACGTTTGGGCAAAATCTGCAACCAGCTGAATGGCGCATCATGCGTCAAGCGTTAAAGCAAGCAGCTATCGGGGCAAATGTGGCGCGACTAATTAGAAGTATCGCCGGCAATGGAAATGCTGGTCCAAGTTTGAACCTAGTAGTAGTCGGTGGGCCAGCAGCAGACGATGAACTCATCCCGATTTTGAGTCAAGTTATGGGAATCACTGCAATTGGCAGAGGAAATGTTGCCGGAAAACTCGGTCATAGGTACGCCGTTGCCTATGGCTTATCTCAACTTTAATTCAAAATTTTCACACCAGAATTTGAAAAATCTGCAAAAGTATTTATAGCAAGTTTGGTATTCAGGTTTGAACCTAAATATAAATAAAGGGAGCGCGTAATGGCTACTACCGTTTGGCATAACGGCAAAGTGTGGATTAATGAAAATGAATCATCAGATGCGATTGCAGCATCTGATGGTGTAATCGTTGCTCACGGTGCAGATGCGCTTGCCTTGCAGGCCGATGAAAAAATTGACCTTAACGGCGCCACTTTGTTGCCAGGTTTTGGTGATGGTCATGCGCATCCAGTTTTTGGTGGTACCGAGACATTATTTGCACCAGTACGCGGCCCGGAAAAACTTGAACAACTTTTAGAAGCAATCAAAACTTGGGCCGACGAAAATCCTGATGCGCCTTGGGTTCGCGGCGAAGGTTACGACCCAAGTTTGGCCCCACGTGGCGAATTCGATGCAGCTTGGTTGGATGAAATCGTGCCCGATCGTCCAGTAGTGCTTCGTTCCATGGATTACCACACAGCTTGGGTGAATACCAAGGCACT
>CAESAD010000005.1_pt1 | contig 92796 bp, 88 predicted proteins | sample 7263541 | NCBI WGS metagenome assembly CAESAD01 (sample SAMEA6814110, study PRJEB35770) | freshwater metagenome | biome: Freshwater; feature: Freshwater reservoir; material: water | place: Czech Republic | collected 2017-07-26 | depth 30m m
AAGTGCTTCGGCATATTTGCGACCTAACTGGAAGATGTGACCGATTTCAATACCGCGCGCAATGATCATTTCGCTGCCACAGTTTGAACAACCATCACCTTGGCGCACTTCTGCGGCTTCGATTACGCCATCCCAAGTGAAATCGCGACCAGCAACTAAGTCGTAAACGTGATTACCTCGGGTGTTAGCGCCAGTAATCCAGCGGGTGCCACGAACAACTCGTGGATCAACTAAATACTTAATTCCAGATTTTGAAGTCAGCCCCAAAACCTGCGGACCGATGTAGCCCTTAACTAAAGCCGAGTACTTCTTAAAGTCTTCTTCCTCAAAAGCTTCAATCGCTACTGGATGCAAAGTTGCTTCAACTCGCTTTAAGTCAACTTCCCGGTCACCCGGTAATCCAATAATCAAAGGGGTGCGCGTACCATCCAAAGCAACTTGCATTACAACTACGTTCTTTAAAGTATCCGCTGCTTCCCAATCACGATCTGAACGCCGCAATTCTGGGCGGGCATTTGATATTTCGACCAGCGAGGCAATTGTTGGTGTATCCGGAGTGTCTTCAACGTGCGCCGCAGGAACATTTGTCGCATCTAGTTCGTCTGGAACTTTAGTAACAATCGCTTCAACGTTTGCGGCCAAACCACACTTTGGACATTTAACATAAGTGTCCTCGCCACTTTCGCAAGTTGCTAGGAACTCTTCGCTCTTTGAGCCACCCATCGCACCTGACATGGCTGAAACAATCTCGTAATAAAGTCCAAGTCGATCAAAAGTCTTTATGTACGAATCGCGATGGCGTTGATATGAAACATCCAGACCAGCGTCATTAATGTCAAACGAATAAGAATCCTTCATCACAAATTCGCGAGCGCGCAAGATACCAGCTCTTGGCCTCGCTTCATCGCGATACTTAATTTGAATGTGATAGATGCATAGCGGTAAATCCTTGTATGACGAATACTCGCCTTTCACCATTAAGGTAAACATTTCTTCATGGGTTGGGCCGAGTAAGTAGTCCGCTTTTTTGCGATCCTGCAATCTAAACAAATTGTCGCCATATTCTTCCCAGCGTCCAGTCTTTTCATATGGCTCACGTGGCAACAGTGCTGGGAAATGAACTTCCTGGAAGCCAGCGCTATCCATTTCTTCACGAACGATGCGTTCGATATTTCGATACACCAAATACCCAAGTGGTAACCACGACCAGATGCCAGGACCAATTCGCCGCACATATCCGCCGCGGACTAGAAGTCGATGGCTGGGCACCTCAGCATCCGCTGGATCCTCGCGTAATGTCCGCAAGAACAGGGTTGACATGCGCAGCACTTTGAACTCCTAAAGGTGGTTAATTCACTGCCCTAATCGTACTGATTAACTGGGTTCAGTTGTCGCTGCCACTATTGCGAGGATCGTTAAAACAGAACTGTGGCAAAGGTATCGACTTGTTCAAAGCCAACATTTCTATATGTTGCCAAGGCTGGCAGATTAAATTCATTGACATAAAGTGAGGCCACGGGGGCAATGTCGGCTAACACTAGTTTTACCACTGCTGCCATGGCGGGAATCGATAAACCGGTACCGCGATGTTCTGGCTTAACCCAGACGCCTTGAATCTGCGCTACTCCGGCACCCACTGTGCCAACCTCAGCTTTGAAAACTAATTCATTTCCCAGATATCTAACATACGAACGTCGACTCGAAACTAGTTCGGTAATTCGGTTTCGATAGGCAGTCCCTGCTCCCCCAAGAGTCGGGCTAATGCCAACTTCCTCAGTGAACATTGCAACACAGGCTGGTACTAAATCATCTAAGTCCGCAGCCGTGGAATATCGAACTTGGTCATCAAGTTCGATATTCGAAGGCTGTCGCATTGTTAGTACCGGTTGGTTGTCTCGTATCTCTCGAGGCTTATCCCAGTGAGCCGAAAGTCGTGACCATAAATCTAAGACTTCACCAGCTGGCCCGACTATCGAAGAGCTACGTCGCCCCGTGCGGGCAAGTACTGCGGCAAATTCTTGCCTGGCAATCAGCGAAGTATTAACCGGAACAATGTTGGCACCAGTCATCAGGACAGATTTGAGATTGCCGTCGTCGAAGTACCCAAGTAGATCTGGATAACTTGGCCGAAACAATCCGCGACCACCTAGATCAATTCGCGCAGCTAAAAAACAATGGCGCACCGGATCTTGCTCAACTATTTGGTTTACTTGCGAGATTGTTTGCGCGTCGATAGCGCGAATTTCATGTGCCATCTCAGGTCACAGAAACAATAGGTACGCCTTCGGCTTCCATGGATTCGGCAAGTTTCATAGCTTCTTCGATCAATGTTTCGACAATCTGGGCTTCTGGAACGGTTTTGATAACGACGCCTTTAACAAAGATTTGGCCTTTGCCATTTCCACTTGCCACGCCAAGGTCAGCTTCGCGCGCTTCACCAGGTCCGTTTACAACACATCCCATAACTGCAACTCGTAATGGAACTTCAAGCCCTTCAAGACCTGCAGTAACTTGTTCAGCCAAAGTGTAAACATCTACCTGCGCCCGGCCACATGATGGACAGCTCACAATTTCTAAACCGCGCTGCTTGAGATTTAGTGATTCAAGAATTTGGTTTGCAACTTTGACTTCTTCGACCGGCGGGGCTGAAAGTGAGACGCGGATAGTGTCTCCGATGCCTTCGCTAAGTAACGCACCAAAAGCTACCGCAGACTTAATGGTTCCCTGGAATAGCGGTCCAGCTTCAGTTACCCCTAGATGAAGTGGGTAATCAGATTGGGCAGCCAATAGTCGATAAGCCTGAACCATAACTACCGGGTCATGATGCTTAACTGAGATTTTGATATCGCCAAACCCGTGCTCTTCAAATAAAGATGCTTCCCAAAGCGCAGATTCGACTAACGCCTCTGGTGTTGCTTTGCCATATTTTTCAAGTAACCGCTTATCAAGGGAACCCGCGTTAACACCAATGCGAATTGGGATGCCCGCATCACCGGCAGCTTTTGCAATTTCTTTAACTTTATCATCAAACTGTTTTATGTTTCCGGGATTTACTCGAACTCCTGCAACCCCGGCATCAATTGCAGCAAAAACATATTTTGGTTGGAAATGAATATCTGCAATTACTGGAATGCTGGACTTTTTTGCAATTTGTGGCAACGCGTCCGCGTCGTCCTGACTCGGCACCGCAACTCTGACGATTTGGCAGCCAGATGCAGTTAGTTCGGCAATTTGTTGCAATGTGCTGTTTACGTCTGCAGTCAGAGTGGTAGCCATTGATTGGATACTGATTGGCGCGTCGCCACCAACCAAGATCGGGTGCGTGCTGTGACGCAGCGTAATTTGACGACTTTTACGCCGAGGCGCTAATACCGGAGGTGGTAAATCAGGCATCCCAAGGTTGATCGTCATATCTCTATTATCTGTCACCGTGGCAACTCCTGCGCTCTCAGGGTAAATGCCAAGTTGGCGCCGCCCTAAAAGCTAATTGGCTTGATGATGTCGGCCAAAATAACAACTGCAGACATTCCGATCAAGAACAGCGCCATGACATAAGCCACTGGCAGCATTTTCGCCGTATCAACTGGGCCAGGCAATGGCTTTCGGCGCAATCTAGCGATTTGGCGACGAGCGCCCTCATAAAGAGCGCCTGCTATGTGTCCGCCATCAAGTGGCAAAACCGGAACCATGTTAAAAACAAACAAGAACAAATTGACTGATGCCAAAAGGTTAATCAAGTCAGATACTTTATAAATTGCGGGAGCGTTTTCGCTACCCGCAATCTGACCACTAATTCTGCCAATGCCTACGACGCTTACTGGACCTTGCGGATCTCTTGGCGCATCAGTGAACAATCCCCCAGCTAGACCAAATACTCGAGCTGGAAATTCAAATAACGCTGCAACGCTCGTTGCAGTGATTGCGGTCATAAAACTAGGCACTTCAGATACCGGCGCTGGTACGAGTTTGATTTCAGGAGAGACGCCGATAAATCCCCGCGTGGAAACTTCGCCAGTTGGATTACCTGCACTATCGAAAACTTCAGATTCAAGTGTTGCCACAGTTACCGTTTCTGAAACCAATTGTCCTTCAGAATTTTGAAAAGTGATTGCGACAGTGTTTCCAGCTTGCTCGGCTAATGCGATACCAAGATCTTCCCATTTTGCAATTGGCGCACCGTCGACTGAAACTAAAACATCACCAGGAGTAAGTCCGATTTCAGCTGCTGGAGTTTGCGCACTACCTACGCACTGTCCATTCGTTGATGCTATTCCGGTTGGATTTGCACTTGTTGGAACACAGGCCACAACTTCGCTTACAGTAGTTGTCACTTGAGCTCGGCCAATTACAGAAAGTGAAATAGTGAACAAGATAGTGGCAATGATTAAGTTCATAAAAGGTCCGCCAAACATAACGGCAAGTTTTTTTGGCACACTTAATCGGTAAAAAGTTCTCGGTTCATCGTCAGGTGCAACTTCGGAAAGTACTTCTTCTCTAGCCGACTCAATCATTAACCCAAGCCGACCAAGTTTTTCCTTATCCTGGGTGCCGTTGGGATTTGGCGGAAACATTCCAATCATTCGGATGTAACCACCAAGTGGAATTGCCTTTAATCCATACTCTGTGTCTCCACGCTTGCGAGACCAGATAGTTGGACCGAATCCAACCATGTACTGCGGCACCTTGACACCAAATTTTTTGGCAGGAACTAAGTGGCCAATTTCGTGCAATGCAATTGATGCCAGTAGACCACCAAAGAAAATGAGGACTCCGAGCAAACTCAGCATGCGATTCCTCTAATTCCTGGATTCAAGTAATTCTTGCCCATATAGTTGTGCCCATTCTGCGGCCTGCAAAACTTCTTCTATTGTCAGGCTCTGGTCTGACACAAAATTTGTCTCTAAGTGAACTTCTAAAACTTGCGCTACGAATTCAACGATTTCAGTAAAACCTAATGTGCCTGCCAAAAATGCCGCTACTGCAACTTCATTTGCACCATTCAGTACCGCCGGTGCCGTGCCTGCCAGCTTTCCAGCCCGCTTAGCTAATGCAACTGCAGGGAAAGTTTCTTGATCTAACGGTTCAAAAGTCCAGGAAGTTGCTTCCTGCCAATTACATGCCGTCGATGCATCTGGAATTCGATTCGGCCAAGTTAGGCCAAGTGCAATTGGTAAATGCATATCTGGTGGGCTTGCCTGCGCGATAGTCGAACCGTCAACGAACTCGACCATTGAGTGAACTACGGATTGTGGATGTACCACCACATCAATTTGGTCAAAATCTAATGCAAAAAGTAGATGAGCTTCAATAACTTCTAAGCCCTTATTCATCATCGTTGCTGAATTGATCGTTACCACTGGACCCATAGTCCAAGTTGGATGCGCAAGTGCTTGTTGTGGAGTTACCTCTGCTAGTTCGGCCTTTGAGCGTCCCCGAAATGGTCCGCCACTTGCAGTTAATACGATGCGACGGACCTCCGAAGTGGTACCAGATCGCAAACACTGAGCAATCGCAGAATGTTCACTATCAACCGGGACAATCTGACCTGGGCTAGCTAGCTTCGTAACGGCGGTGCCACCGATTACAAGTGATTCCTTGTTTGCCAATGCCAATGTCCCACCAGATTTTAATGCTGCAACAGTTGGCATTAGTCCTACTGCGCCAGTGATGCCATTCATGACAACATCAACTGGAATTCCAGCTAGCTCGGTTGCAGCCTGCGGACCAACTAAAAGTTTCGGCAACGTGAAGTTTCCTTCAGAATATCCGGCTTGCTTTGCTTGGGCATAAAGCGCGAGCTGTACGTCTTGCGCCGCTGTTGCGTTAGCCAGGGCCAAATATTCAACTTGAAACTCAATTGCCTGCTGCGCAAGTAATCCAGGATTGTTGCCGCCCGCAGAGATTCCAACAACTTTAAACTTCGCAGAGTTTTGTCGAATGATGTCAAGAGTTTGAGTGCCAATGCTCCCAGTAGATCCAAGAACTATGACACTTCGAACGCTTGTGGAATTCATCAATTACAGAGCTAGGTCGCTCAAAACCAAAATACGTTCGTGAGTCATGTCTTGCATCGCATGACGTAGACCTTCTTTGCCAACGCCAGAGGCTTTGACGCCACCGTATGGCATCTGGTCTGAACGGAACGTAGGTACATCCCCGATGATGACTCCGCCAACTTCTAATTCGGAATGCGCTAGGAAGGCAGTTTGCACATCGTGCGTGAATACACCTGCTTGCAAACCAAAGGGTGAATCGTTGACGATGTCAAAGCCCTCTTGCGTTGAAGCAATTGAATTAACCAACATGACAGGACCAAAAACTTCATTACAAGAAACTTTGGCATCAACTGGGACATCCGAGAGCACCGTTGGTTCATAGTAAGAACCATTTCGCTTGCCACCAGTTAGAACTTTTGCGCCAGCTGCTACGGCTTCGTTAACCCATTCTTCGACGCGCTTGGCAGCTGCTTCGTTGATCATCGGTCCAACTACCGTCTTTTCATCCCGAGGATCGCCGTTAGGTAGTGCTGCAACCGCGCTAACAATTCGCTTTGTCATATCTTCGTACAAAGAGTCGTGAATCAAAACGCGTTGCACTGAAATACATGACTGTCCAGCCTGATAATTCGCGAATGTGGCGATTCGAGATGCTGCCCACGTCTTGTCCTTTTCGCTGTTCCAGTCTTCGAGGATTACTGCAGCGGCATTGCCACCTAGTTCAAGTGTGATGTGCTTGTTAGGAACTGCCTTTTGAATCTCGAATCCAACTTTGTCGGAACCAGTAAATGACACAACTGGTAATCGAACGTCTGCCACAAGTGCAGGTGCTGCGTCATTACCTACTGGAATTATCGACCAAGAACCAACTGGTAAGTCAGTCTCGGCAAGAATTTCACCGAGTAACAATGCGCTAAGTGGTGTGCTCGGTGCCGGCTTAACAACAATTGGCGCGCCAACCGCGATCGCAGGCGCAACTTTGTGCGCTACTAAATTCATTGGGAAGTTAAATGGTGAAATTCCAAGTACTGGACCATGTGGGAATCGGCGAATAATTGCCATCCGACCTGCAGTAGCTGCTTCAGTATCTAGTCGCTGTAATTCACCAGAGAACCTGCGCACTTCTTCGGCAGCCCAGCGGAAAACTAATCCAGCTCTGCCCGCTTCAGCACGGGCCCACATTAGTGGTTTGCCATTTTCGTCCAAAATAAGTTGCGCGATCTCTTCGGAACGTTCTGTTAGGCGCTTTGAGATATGCATCAAGGCATCGGCGCGCTGAGCGGCGGTCGTGCGACGCGCGGCATGGCGGGACTCCCAAGCGCCAGCGATAGCATCTTCTACTTGCGCTGGGTTTGGCACGTAGTACTGCCCAACCTGCTTTCCGTCTCCAGGGTGAATTACATCTGCAACGGTCTCGCTCGTTACCGGCTTTCCGGCGATCCAAAATGGGTAAATTGCGCTCATATCCTCATACGCTACGCCCTATTGCGGCGGTTTACGAACTGCGGGTAGTTGGACACTACCGACCCGAGGCAGGCTCAATTTGTCAGATTTTCTAGCAGGTCTAACATTGAGCCATGACTGCTACAAACATATCTGGACCTGTAAATGGCATTGCCCAAGAGCGAAACCTGGTTACTGCGGTACCGGGTCCTAAGTCTTTGGCAATGCAAGCCCGCCGCGCTAGCGCGGTAAGTGGTGGAGTCGGTACCACGCTACCTATCTATATAGAGCGCGCTGCTGGCGGCGTAGTTGTAGATATTGATGGCAATTCCCTAATTGACATGGGTTCAGGCATTGCAGTTACTGGTGTTGGCAATGCATCCGAAGACGTTGTGGCACGGGTTCAAGAGCAAGTCGCTAAATTCACACACACTTGCTTTACCGTCACGCCCTACGAAGGTTATGTAGAAGTTTGTGAAGCGCTTAACCGCTTAACTCCTGGAGATCACGAAAAGCGTTCTGCGCTCTTCAATTCTGGTGCCGAGGCAGTAGAAAACGCCGTCAAGATTGCTCGCTCGTACACGAAGCGTCAGATGGTTGTGGTTTTTGAACATGGATACCACGGTCGTACCAACTTAACAATGGGTATGACTGCCAAGAACATTCCATACAAGGAAGGCTTTGGACCATTTGCGCCAGAAATTTACCGGATGCCAATGTCTAATCCTTCACACGATGGCCTAACAGGTATTGAAGCTGCTGCTCATGCAATAAGCAAAATGAATAAGGAACTAGGCGCAGAAAACATCGCTGCGATTGTGATTGAACCAATTCAAGGTGAAGGTGGCTTCGTAGTTCCAGCCGTTGGTTTCCTTCCTGAACTAGTTAAGTTCGCTAAGGACAACGGAATTGTATTTGTAGCCGATGAAGTTCAGACTGGCTTCTGCCGCACTGGACAATGGTTTGCTTCTGAGCATGAAGGCATTGTGGCGGACATGATTATCACTGCCAAAGGTATTGCAGGTGGTCTTCCACTATCCGCAGTCACTGGCCGCGCAGAAATAATGGACTCCGTAGCTGCAGGTGGCCTTGGTGGAACATATGCAGGCAGCCCGATCGCATGTGCTGCTGCTCTTGGTTCCATTGCAATCATGGAACGCGAAGATTTAAATGCCAAAGCTCGTCGGATTGAAGAAATCATGAAGCCTAGATTGCAAAAGATCGCTGACGACACCGGCGTTATTTGTGATGTTCGTGGTCGTGGCGCAATGGTTGCTGTTGAGATCGTCAAGAAGGGCACCAACGAGCCTGATGCAGAGATGACGAACAAAGTTGCAAAAGCTTGCCATACAAATGGAGTTTTGGTTTTAACTGCAGGTACTTATGGCAACGTTCTACGCTTCTTGCCGCCAATGGTTATGCCAGAACATTTATTAGAAGATGCCCTGACCATCATTGAGCAGCAGTTTAAAGAAGCCACTGCTTAGTTTCCTGACAACTAATGGCACAAGAGACCGAACACTCGGCCGTTAAGCGAGTTCGCTCGGAACTTGAGCGTCATGGTGTTGCAACCGAAATTCGTCATCTCGCTGACACGGCACGCACTGCAATAGATGCTGCAAATGTATTGGCTGTCGAAGTTGGGCAAATCGCTTCGTCCATTGTTTTCAAAATCGACACACCCTTCGGCGAGCAGCCATTGTTGGTTGTTACATCAGGTCGCCACCGTGTTGATACTGAATTGGTCGCCAAGGAAATTGGCGTGGCAAAACTTGGCCGCGCTGATGCCGATTTTGTAAGGGCTTGGAGTGGTTTTGCAATAGGTGGCGTCTCACCTATTGGGTGGCTCCATGATGGTGAAGTTTTCCAGCCGCAGACCATAGTCGACACCGCACTTAGTGAATATGAAGTTGTCTGGGGCGCTTGTGGCCATACCCATGTGGTTTGCAGTTTGACGTTCCAATCGCTGCTTGAAATTACTGCAGGCACAGCACTAGCCGTTGCTGCCGACTAAAGTCGACATTGTGTATGTCCGTCTAGATATTTCCCAAGTTCGCACTCGCCATGTGCTAACTGCTTTCACTTTGATGGCCCGACAGCGCTTAACAATTAAGAAGCTTCCGGGATTGACGTTTTACAAACTTATGGGAACGGGTTCTGGCAAAACATTTACGGTGCGCGACGCTGATTTACACCACTGGTGTGTACTCACAGTTTGGGAAAGCGAAGGCCACTCTCAGGCTTATTTGCAAAGCAAGCCAGCAAAGCAGTGGGCCAAAATTGCAACTGAGCAAGCACACATTGAAATGCAACCGCTATCAGCTAAAGGCACTTGGGCAGGTAAGCAGCCATTTGGAACTCCAAACCCAGAAAGATGGGATGGCTTAACTGCGGCATTAACGCGGGCTGCCATTAAGCCGAAATGGTGGCGGGAGTTTTGGCGAAGCGTGCCACCGGTTTCGAAGGATTTAAATGCCACACCAGGTTTGATCACTAGCTTGGGCATTGGCGAAGCTCCAATTGGTCTGCAGGGAACTTTTAGTATTTGGCAAGACAATGACAGTATTACCGCATTCTCGGTTCGGCAGAAACCTCATGCCGCTGTAATTGCTAGAACTCATGAGACTGGCTGGTACTCTGAAGAATTATTCGCCAGATTTAAAGTCACTAACTTGTCAGGTACATTCGCTGGAATTGACCTGGGGAATAGATCTAAAACTGGTGGTCACTCTTCATGAATAGCAAAAGTGAATTTTTGACGCTCCGCCTTTCTGCTATTGCAGCAGCACTAACTGTTTTGGCTAACATTTCTTGGGCACTAGTTTCGGGATCCACTCGCGATGCCTTAACCATTCTCGGAGTTTTAGCATTCGCAACTGCATCCGCACTGCACGCCAAGGCTCGTTACGGTTTGCAATTCTTGACAAGATTCATCACGATCGCAGTAGTAGTTACTTTTCTAATTGAAGTGATCGGTGTCAGTACTGGCTTTCCATTTGGTAGCTACGAGTACGACCAAGTTCGACTTGGACCTACTTTGCTGCAAGTTCCACTATTGATACCACTTGCTTGGTTCATGATGCTTTACCCAGTCTGGCTGGTCACTAAAGACCTAACTAAATCTAGATTCAAAGCCGTGCTAATCAGCGCGCTACTAATGGCAACCTGGGATCTGTATCTCGACCCGCAAATGGTTAATGAAGGTTATTGGACTTGGTTCAGTAACGGCATCGCCACCACTGAAATTCCAATTTCAAATTTCTTTGGGTGGTTTGCTTCGGCTGCCCTGTTATTTGCTCTTGTTGGATCCAGCAGGCAACCTACTGCTCGAGAGGTATCAAATCTGGTTCCTTACGCATCTTTAATGTGGGTCTGGCTGGGGAATTTTTTGGTAAACGTTGTTCCAGTTTCGCCATTCTTTAACCAACCGGCCGTTGCTTGGTCGGGATTAATTGGGATGGGCATTGTGTTACTTCCTTGGGTATGGGTCAAATGGCAACGACGTTAATTCTTATCGCCGTAGTCATTTCTGGATTGTTGGCATTGCACGCAGCATTAAATAGTTTTTGGTTGATCAAGCCAGTTCCGGTTTCGATATCCGAGTCCATATGCATTCTGATTCCAGCCCGCAATGAGGAGTTGAACATCTCCGAATGCGTAACCAGTGCCCTAAACCAAGAGATGTTAGCTAATTTTGAAGTTGTCGTTTTGGACGATGATTCAAGTGATGCAACGCTGCAAATGGTAAGTGGCATCCAGGACCCAAGACTTACTGTGATGTCAGGGGCAGCTGAATTACCTGCGGGTTGGCTTGGCAAGAATTGGGCGTGCCACCGATTGGCTGAAACAAAATCAGCAGACTATTTAGTCTTTTTAGATTGTGACGTCATACTCGAAGCTACTGCAGTCGCTAGTGCGATTTCGGCCATGCAGAAATACGAGTTGGATTTAGTTAGTCCTTACCCGCGCCAAATTGCCACCACTTCCCTAGCCCGTTTAGTGCAACCACTTTTGCAATGGTCATGGCTGACCACAGTGCCGCTTTTTTTTGCCCGGAAAACTAGCCGATCGAGTTTGGCTGTTGCCAATGGCCAATTCTTAGTTTGCAAAAATACTTCCTATCAATCCGCTGGTGGACATGCCTCGGTAAAGGCACAAGTGTTCGATGACATTGAGCTACTTCGCAGTTTCTATCGAGCTGGATTCACAGGCTCTGTGATTGATGGTTCCAAGATTGCAACTTGTCACATGTACCGCACTGACCAAGATTTAATTTCTGGCTATGCAAAGAGTCTGTGGAAGGCATTTGGCGGAATCTTTGGCACAATTTTTGTAAATGTGTTTTTCATATTTGTTTATGTGTTTCCATTAACAGGACTATTCACTGGACAGGCCTCGTTGGCCGTGACCGCTTTTGGCTTTGGCTTGATCAGTCGCCTAATTTCAGCACGAGTCTCAGGTAGTCGAGTCCTGCCCGAAGGTTTGTCGCATCCAATTTCAATTCTGGCTTTTACGTGGCTCAATTGCGTATCTTGGTGGCGCCACCTACGCGGAACCAACACTTGGAAGTCACGGGACCTAAAGTAAGTGTGTGGCTAACGTAGTTGTAATTGGTGCGGGCATGGGCGGTATGGCCTGCGCGGCTCGGCTAGCCAGCAAGGGTCACGCCGTAACCGTTTTGGAACACAATGAAACCTGGGGCGGAAAATTAGGGGTAGTTTCCCACGATGGTCACGTTTTCGACACTGGGCCAAGTCTTTTAACCCTGCCTGCGGTTTATCGAGACTTATTTCTTAAAACTGGCGGCGCCCTCGAAGACTCAATTGAGTTAGTTGACCTGGAAACGGCATTTAGATACCAATTTGCTGATGGCACTGTCCTGAAAATGCCGGGTGTAGGAATTGGTAGATGTGCCGAAGCAATCGGTGATGCCTTAGGTGGCGAAAGTGCTTTGCAGTGGCGCGAGTTCATGCGTCGCGCTGCCAAAATGTGGGCCGTTACCCGCAAACCATTTTTGGAGTCTGAACTGCACGGCATGAAAAGTTTGGTGTCAATGTCTTGGCGAATTGGCGATCTGCGAACCATAAGCCCAACTAAAACTTTGCGCGAAATGGCGCAACATTACATCTCAGATCCCCGGCTACTCACTCTGGTTGATCGGTATGCAACCTATACAGGATCTGATCCCAGACGAGCTCCAGCTGCGTTAGCTACAGTTCCTTATGTCGAGCAGATGTTTGGGGCGTATCACGTGTCTGGTGGACTTCGAGAACTTGGCCGCGCGCTTTACCAAAGAGCAATTGACTTGGGTGTCACTTTTGAGTTTTCCAGCACAGTAGAAAATATTGCAACTGAACCTAAAGTCTCAGGTGTGACATTGGTTGGTGGCAGATTTGTTTCAGCCGACATAGTGGTGGCAAATGCCGATGCCAGTTTGGTCTACGGATCCTTGATCAGTGCTACCGCGCAACAGCAAACTAAACCTGCTCGCACTGCGCTAGCAAAATCCACGCCATCACTTTCTGGATTTTCCATTTTAGTTGCGGCTAATGGCAAGACTCCTGACTTTGAACATCACAATGTCTTTTTTCCGCAAAATTATGATGCTGAATTCGAATCGGTTTTTGGCTATACAAGCAAAGCAAAGCCAGTTGCTGATCCAACTATCTATATCTGCTCGCCATCTGATTCAAAAATGACGCCTGACGGGAAAGAATCGTGGTTCCTACTTGTTAATGCTCCCCGTCATGATGCAGCTGGCGGCATGGACTGGAATCAGCCAGGACTTAAGGAAAACTACGCCGATCAAATTCTGCAAACTCTGGCCGCTCGTGGCGTGGATGTGACTAATCGAATTACATGGCAAGCGGCATCCTCACCTGCGGATTTGGAAAGAAACACCATGGCACCTGGCGGATCTATCTATGGAACTTCAAGTAATGGAATGCGTTCAGCTTTCTTGCGCCCCGAGAATGTAACCAAGATTCCAAATTTGTATTTAGTTGGCGGCTCATCACATCCAGGCGGAGGCTTGCCACTAGTTGGGATGTCCGCTGAAATTGTTGCCAATCACATTGGCCGAGCGTAACTTCTTACTGCTTAAGCAACTTACGATAGCCACGCATAAGTTGTGCAAATCCAATTAGCCCAACAACTGCCCAAGTTACTGTGGCAAAGGTAGCTAGCTCTATTGCGGATGTCGGATAGATTGCGCTAGCTAAAAGGAACATAACGCCTAATGCAATCCGGGTTGGCTTTTCGGCTGCAGTAATCGTCGCAACTTCGTGATGTCCCAAGCCACCGGCTCGTGCGCGCATATATTCATGAACCAGCGCAAACGAGATTGCTAGAATTCCAATCTCAAGTGGCGCGCCGATTACGATGAACAATAATCCGATGCAGACGTCAACAATTCGATCCACTATGGCATCTAGAAAAGCTCCCCACTTAGTTTCCCGATTAGTTCGCACGGCGACTATGCCATCAAAATTGTCGATAAATCCGACTAACAGGACTAGCGCGCTGGCTACTCCAAATCTAGGATTTGTTAGCGTCACCAAGTAGATCGCAATCACCATTGGAACAACGGCACTTATGGTTATCAGGTTTGGATTCACCCGAATAAAAGGAGTGGCACAACTATATGCAATTCGCAACCAAATTCGGACCAGTCCCTTAGGCGCTGCCGAACCGTGTAGTCGAGACCATTGCGCCAAGTACTCGTGGAAGGTCATGTAACTATTGTTCTCCCTTGGTCGCACTTTGTTGAACGCGCCTGGCCTGAAAGTGCGCCATACCCGCCTAGCGAATACCCTGAACTAGTGGACATTAACCCGCTGGATGCTGGCCGATTGCGTGAACGTGTGCAAGCGACCCTAGATGAGTTCATCACTTCACATCGCCAACTTATGTCTAGTGTTTCTCCGGACACTTTGCCGCTAGTTGATTCATTGCGGGGATTAGTTTCTGGTGGCAAGCGACTGCGACCCGCTTTTTCCTACTGGGGCTATCGAGCGGCTGGCGGCGATGACAACGACGCATTATTAAAGGCTTGTACCAGCCTCGAATTATTGCAAGCCTGCGCCTTGATACATGACGACGTTATGGATGCAAGTGATACTCGTCGAGGTCAGCCCGCAGTGCACAAGCAATTCGAAGCCTTGCACATTGCAAACTCTTGGTCTGGGAGCGCAAAACTATTTGGCGAGGGCTCCGCTATTTTGGTTGGCGATTTAGCGTTGTCATGGGCAGATGAGATGTTGTTGACCTGCGGATTAGACACCGATCAAATTGCCCGCGCCAAAGCAACCTACGACGTCATGCGAACTGAATTAATGAGCGGACAGTATTTGGATTTGCTGGAACAAGTCCGTGGTGGCATCACACAAGAGCGGGCCGAAATCGTGATTCGATTCAAGAGTGCCAAATACACCATTGAACGACCACTGCACATGGGGGCATCAATCGCAGGTGCCTCTGCAGAACTACTTACAGTCTTGAGTAAGTACGGCTTAGCACTGGGAGAAGCTTTTCAGCTGCGTGATGATCTACTTGGCGTATTTGGCGACGCAGAAGTTACCGGCAAACCTGCAGGCGATGATTTACGTGAAGGCAAGCAAACTATGTTGATAGCCCATGCCTACGCCACAGCAACTTCGGCTGAAAAGAAATTTATTGACGAGCACTTGGGATCTGCGGATATAACTGCCGCAACTATCTCTGAACTTCAAAAGTTATTAATATCCTGCGGCGCGCAAGAATTTATCGAAACCCGAATTTCACAGTATTTGGCCACTGCGCTTGCTGCGTTAGATGAAATTGATGATCCTGATGCGCGATCAGCACTTACTGCGCTTGCAGTTTTAGCTACTAAGAGAGCTGCCTGATTTATGAATAACTTTTCCCGCTGGATTCCTGGCTCCCCGCGCACCGTAACTGGCAAGACTGATGAAGTTGTAATAGTTGGCGCTGGTCTAGCCGGTCTCTCTACTGCAATGCGTCTTGCTGGCGCCGGGCGAAGTGTCACTGTGGTGGAACGCGAAAGTATTCCTGGTGGGCGCGCGGGCCGAATCAGTGATCAAGGGTTTGAGTTTGATACTGGTCCCACAGTTTTGACTATGCCAGACCTAATTGCTGATGCCTTTGACTGTTTAGGTGAAAACCTGGATGACTGGTTGACATTGGAACCAGTTGCTCCGCTTTATCGGGCTTTCTACCAAGATGGCAGCGTTTTAAATGTGCATGCTGACACCAACAAAATGGCCACCGAGATTGAAACTGTAATTGGATCAAGCGAGGCCGCTGGGTATCTAAAGTACGTTGATTTCGTTACTGACCTTTATAAGTACGAAATGAAAAACTTTATCGACCGAAACATCGATTCACCGTTAGATCTTTTGTCGATGGATTTGGCACGCCTAATCAAGCTTGGTGGGTTTAGAAAGTTAGCTCCCAAAGTTGGGCAATACTTAAAGGACGACCGAACCCAACGGGTATTTTCATTTCAATCTATGTATGCCGGTTTGTCGCCGTATGACGCTTTAGCTATCTATGCAGTGATTGCTTACATGGATTCTGTTGCGGGCGTGTTTGCGCCAAAAGGTGGAATGCACGCGTTGCCTGTGGCCATGGCGGGCGCTGCGGCAAAACACGGAGTTAAGTTTGTATATGACACCGAAGTAACTAAAGTTCGAATGGTCGGAAATCGTGCCACTGGTGTTGAAACTGCTACCGGACAGTTCATTCCTGCCGATGTTGTTGTTCTCAATCCTGATTTGCCAGTTGCCTACCGCGATCTGTTAGGGAAAGAGCCTTGGAGTGTAAAGCGGCTCAAGTATTCACCTTCGTGCTACTTGATGCTAGCTGGCTCAACTGCTAAGTATGACCAAATTGCACATCACAATATTCATTTTGGAAATAGCTGGTCTGGCGTATTCGACGAATTGATTGACCAAAAGAAATTGATGTCAGATCCCAGCGTCTTGGTTACCAACCCAACATTTAGTGACCCAAGTTTGGCTCCCAACGGTAAGCAGGTTTACTACGTACTTTTCCCTACGCCAAACCTTGATGCCGATATTGACTGGAAGAAAACCGCACCGTCATATCGCGAACACGTAATTGAAACGCTCGAAGCTCGTGGTTACACCGGATTCGGCGATGCCATTGAAGTTGAGCACATAACAACCCCGCAGGATTGGTCCGATCGAGGCATGGAACGCGGTGCACCATTTGCGGCCGCTCATTCATTTTTACAAACTGGCCCATTCCGACCTGGCAACATGTTCGGTGAGAATGTAGTTTTCACTGGTTCTGGCACACAGCCTGGTGTCGGAGTTCCCATGGTTTTGGTATCAGGACGGTTGGCAGCGGAGCGAATCACTGGCCCTGACCTGAGCTACTCATCACGAGCAAGGCGATAAGACCCGTATTCTAAACTAATGCAGGCCACTTCCCTTTCCCCCAGTCGCCTAGTAACTGATCCAGGTTGGTTTGGACTTTATGCCTTGCCAGGATTCCTCGGCTCACTTTTTATGACCATTGGCGCAATGGGAGTCGGTTGGTTTCCGCTATCAGCCGATATTTTGCAAATCAGAGTTATTGATTTTGTACAAACGGAAACTCTAGGGCTTGCATTAACTCGATCCTTTGTAGTCGTTGGTGCGGCTTTACTATTGCAAGCTTGGTTGGTTGTTGGCATCGATGCTCTCCACGGCAAAATTACGCGACTTGAAACAATCTACTTTTCGTTAGGAGCATGGCTACTTCCGCTGCTAGTAGCGCCACCTTTATTCAGTAGAGATGTTTATTCATATTTCATGCAAGGAAAAATGCAGTTGGCTGGGAATAATCCCTACGAGTCTGGAGTTTCAGTTGTTCCAGGTTGGTTCCAAAGTGGTGTGGATCCATTATGGGGCGATGCACCAACTCCTTATGGGCCAGTTTTTCTACTATTAGAAAAAGGTGTTGCACATGCCAGCGGCGACTCGGCGCTCCTGGCTGCTTATCTATTTCGATTACTGGCAATAATCGGTGTTATTTTCATTTGCATTAGCATCCCGATCCTTGCTAAATCACATGGTGTCGATCCAATCGCTGCAACGTGGATTGGAGTTATGAATCCACTAGTCCTGATGCATTTTGTAGCTGGTGCTCATAACGATGCCCTAATGGTTGGAATTATTTGTATTTCCCTTTTACTTTCATTGCGTAATCATTTTGTTGCCGCGGTCGCCTTAGCCACTATTGCTTTAGGAATTAAGCCGGTTGCAATCGTGCTACTCCCATTCTTGGCGTTAGTTGCGGCAGGATCTGATGCCTCTTGGCTAAAGCGTGCTCGCTATGGCGCAATTGCTGGAGTAGTTTCACTTGCTGTGTTGTTTGCAACCTCTGCTGCATCTGGCACAGGTGCATTTGGTTGGATTGGTTCGCTATCAACTCCAGGCACAGTTAAAAGTTGGCTCTCTCCCACAACAGCAATAGGTATGTTAATTGGCGGTCCAATACAGTTCATTGGATTTGGAAACGTAATAGATACCTCGGTAGGTATTGCGCGCGCAATTGGTTCAGTCGCTTTGGCAATTGTGTTGGTACTGCTAATAATCCGGCCCGCTGGCCGCAGCGCAACTCGCGGTGTTGCACTTTCCTTCGTTGCTCTTATTGTGCTTGGTCCTGTAGTGCAACCTTGGTATTTGCTGTGGTCAATTCCACTACTTGCAGCTACGGGTCTTACACATCGGCAAACTCGCATTATGGTTTTAGCAATTGCAGCTTTCACGATTCATGGCATTGCAAATTCCAGCGCTACTGCGGATACCTTTCTTGAATTAAGCGATGGCATCGCGATGGTTCTTGCGGGAATCACGCTGGGATTGGCAATGCTGGCTTCTACAACAGAGCGAGCCTTAATTCTGGGTGATGCAGCCGAATCGGACATAATGCCAAAGTCTGAGGCACAGATTATTCGCGCGCAAGAATTAGAACTAACTTAACCTTGCGTTAGTTCTGCTATTCCTGGAAATTGGCCAACTGAATCACACACAATTACGACGGCAGATTTACCTTGGCACGCCTCATCCAATTGTTCGGCAAAATTTTGAGCAGTTGTTAAATCGGCCTTTACTAAATCCTGCCAATTAGTCCAGGCAATAACCGTTTTTAGATCAGCTGGAGTTGGAATCAACGCAGTTACTAGCTCTGAAATGGCTGCACCTAAAAGCGCTGGTTTTGAAATCTGGTTTGCTGCTACATCAACTAATTCCCGATCGGAAGTCACCGAACTAGTGTCAAGCCAAATGTAGTTCCAGCCTGCAAGGCCCGCTTCACCAGAAATCACTGGCTCCGAGAAATTAACTTTCCACCGCAATACGCCTGATAGTCGCTCGGCCTTAAGCATTGCTGCTAATAAGCCAGGAATCGGAGCGGCCACTTAAAATCCAATCTTTATCAGTGTGAAAGTTAAGTCTTTACACGACGGTTAGATGCAACGATACGCGCAAAGGCTTGGGAAACGAAAATTTCGCAATTTATGCGGGTTGCTGTATCCGTGACTCTAGGTCATTGCATAAAGTTGCCTCTGTGTCCAAGAATGATTTAACTGCGGCTGGCATCACAGATCCGACGTTGCGCCAATCCTATGAACTTTGTCGCCAGTTAAATGCAAAGCACGGTAAAACCTATTATTTGGCTACGTTGCTACTACCTCCGGAAAAGCGTCCCTACGTTCACGCGTTGTATGGTTTTGCGAGATACGCCGATGAAATCGTAGATGATCTGGCATCAACTCTTACTGACAGTGAAAAGGCACAACACTTGACGGCGTGGGGGCAAAACTTCCTTGATAAGTTTGAATCCGGCCAGACTGACGATCCAGTTTGTATTGCAGTTCTCGATACCGTACGGCGTTGGAATATTCCACGTGCCCACTTTGAGGCCTTCTTACACTCTATGACTATGGATTTAACCGTTACCGAATATCAGACCTATGACGACTTGTACGAATACGTGTACGGCTCAGCCGCGGTAATTGGTTTGCAGATGGTGCCAATTTTGGAGCCATCTGATCAAGCGGCTTACGCCCACGCCACTGAGCTGGGTGTTGCTTTTCAATTGGCAAACTTCATACGAGACATCGGCGAAGATTTAGATCGCGGCCGGGTTTATTTGCCTTTAGATGAGCTGGCAAAATTTGGGGTAACTCGCGCTGATTTAGAGACCAGAGTTGCAACGCCAAGTATTAAAGCTGCTATCAAGTTTCAAATTGAACGAGTCCGAGAACTGGAAGCGTCCGCTCGAGTTGGAATAACTATGCTCGGTGCCAAGTCGCAGCCATGTATTGAGACAGCCCGCATTCTTTATTGTGGAATTGTGGATGCAGTCGCAGACATTGATTATGAAGTTTTTGACAAACGCGCGACAGTTTCGTTGCGTCGTCGGCTGCGTGTTGCCATTCCGGCATATTTTCAGGCACGCAAACTCTGGTGACTATTGCTTGATGCCTAGTAATTTCCAAACGCTACGCCGCGGCGGACCTGAAACTGGATTTCGCTGAATTCCAGAACGACCCAAGGCAACCCAAAATATCAAACTCAAGACCACAAGGCTAAATCCAAAAAGTAAATCCTCAATTGGCGCAAAAAACAATCGGCCATCACCGATGAACTGAGGTGAATTAGTTTCTGGTGTGCTTGATCCAATGATGGCTGCACCGTCATATTCAACAATTCCAAAACCTGTCAGAATTCCGTTCGTTACAAGTTGGAAAAAGATCACTATCGAATATGAAACCCAAAAAAGTCGGCGCGTTAAATGCTTCGTTCGAAAAACCCATAAATCTAGAACTATGGTGATGGCAACTGAGATTAGGGCTAACTGGGTGTATGTCATGACTCGCCTTCGTCTCCTGCTTTCCATCCTCGCGCGCTTCGTACAGCTTCAAACGACAGGATCGCACAAATAGGAATAACTATAAAAAACAAAATTTCATCTATCGGGATGTTGGCCACTGTTGTTATTCCTGTTATGTATCGTTCATCAAAGGTCCAATGTCCTTGCGAAATGGCATAGGCGTCCCAAGCCGAAAAGATTAGAACTATTGGGAAAATTGTAAGAATCAAACGCCATGTCCGTTGGTAAACTCGAGTCCGCAAAAAGAACTCCAACCAAGCGGTACCGGCTAAGCAGCCCAGTAAAACGCTGACGTACACAAACTTTGACATGACAAACTCCCACATCAAATCTACCCTGTCGTGGCGAGCGGACCACATTTATCGACTACATCTACAATGAAGCAGTGACCCTTCCACCAAATTCTGACCCGATACTTGGGAAAGTTTTAGACGATCGCTATCGAGTCGATGAGCTGATAGCGCACGGCGGCATGGCGACCGTTTATCGCGGAACTGACCTGCGCTTAGGCAGAACTATCGCTTTAAAGGTTTTAAGTGGTGTGATGGCCAATGATCCAGACTTTGTTGAGCGGTTCACGCAAGAAGCCCGAGCCACTGCAGCCCTTACTCATCCAAATGTGGTCGCAGTTCATGATCAAGGAATTAGTGCTGGATATCCGTATCTAGTTATGGAATTTGTACTTGGCCGAACGATTCGGGAAATTATGGCGCAGTCCGGTCCATTCACCAGCGCACACGCCCTTGAGATCATAAGTTCAGTTTTGGCTGGACTTGGCTCAGCCCACGATGCCGGCTTTGTGCATCGCGACATCAAGCCAGAAAACGTATTAATCACAAACGATGGCCACATTCGAGTCACTGACTTTGGGTTAGCTCGAGTAATTAGCGAAACTCCAGTTAGTGATTCAACAGGAGGAGTGCTGCTTGGAACCATGGCTTACTTGTCCCCCGAACAGGTTCAACAACTAACTGTCGACCAAAGATCAGATGTATATTCTTGTGGCATTTTGTTATATGAAATGGTTACTGGAGTGGTGCCGTTTACTGGAGCTTCACCACTAGATGTGGCCTATCAACATGTCAATAGTGCCGTTTCTGCGCCCAGTGCGATACAGCCTGATGTGCCACCAGCAGTAGATCATTTAGTCTTGGCAGCTACTCGTAAGTTGCCAAGTGATCGGCTTCAAAGTGCGCGCGAATTTCGAGATGGCGTAATTCGAGCTATTTCTGCAGTCCCAAGGGCTGAGGCGTTAACAACGGCTATCCCTAGGCAAACTACCCAAACAATAGCCGCACCAGTTCGTGGGGTGCACCGAGCCACAGGATCAGTGCCAATTACAAACCTGAATTCCGGTATTGGACCAAGTGGGATTCATCGCGCTGCGCCACCTAAACGACGAAGTCGACTTTTTGTCCCGCTCTTGCTGATTTTGGCACTTGCAGTTGGAGGTGGCGCTTGGTATCAATTCTCAGGTAGCTATGAACAAGTTCCCGCTGTAACGGGGCTCACTATTGAAGAAGTGCTCACTAGTTTTGCGCCATTGAAACTAAGTACGCAAGTAATTGAAGAGTTTTCCGAAGAGATTCCAGCGGGGGTAGTTATAAGTTCAGATCCAGGATCTGGCACAAAGGCGCGCAAAGATACGACAGTAATCTTGCGCGTATCAAAGGGGCAAGAGCGGTACATAATTCCAGCAGATTTAGCTGGGAAAGATCCAGGGGAAGTTACCAATATTCTTCAGGACCTCACTTTAACTATTGCAGCCACTAATGAAGTTTTTGACAATCTAGTGCCGATTGGAAAAGTGGTCTCGACTGACCCAGCCGCCGGTACCTCAGTTAAGCGAGCCACGCCAGTTACGATTTCTATTTCTAAAGGTCCCGATTTAGTTGAAGTACCTGGAGTTATCGACATGGATGTCGCAAAAGCAACTTCGATTTTGCAGGCAGCAGGATTTCAGGTTGAGACCGTCGATAAATTCGCTGTCGTAATACTTAATCGGGTTTACTCCCAGAACCCTGCAGGCGGTACACAGGCCCCAAAGGGTTCAGTAATTACTTTGGAAATTCTGTAACGGACTTCTTGTGCTTACCAAGCATGTCGGCAACTTGAAATGCTAAATCTAAACTTTGCACTCGATTAAGTCTTGGGTCACAGGCAGTTTCGTACCTAAATGGCAAATCAGTTTCGCTAACTCCCCCGACTCCGCCTAAGCATTCAGTGACATCATCGCCCGTTAGCTCAATGTGAATGCCACCTGGATGGGTACCCATTGCATTATGTACTTCAAAGAAGCCACGAACTTCATCGATTACGTCATCGAGAAGTCGAGTCTTGTGTCCGGACGCAGCTTCCTTGGTATTGCCATGCATGGGATCGCAAACCCAAAGCACTGGTTGATCGGTTTTCTGCACGGCAGCAATGAGCTTTGGTAGAACATCGCGAATGTTTCCAGCACCCATTCGCGTAATGAACATCAATCGTCCAGGGATGCGATTTGGATTCAACTTTTCGAGTAACGCAAGTAAATCTGACTCAGTAGTCTTTGGCCCGATCTTTACTCCAATTGGGTTCGTGATTTTCGAAACAAAATCAATATGTGCGCCAGCCAAATCGCGAGTGCGCTCGCCTACCCAAACAAAGTGTCCGGAAACGTCATACAGATTTCCGGTACGTGAGTCAGTACGAGTTAATGGCTTTTCGTAATCCAAAAGCAATGCTTCGTGACTGGCGTAAAAATCGGCCCGCTTGAACTCGTCAGGGTCGGCACCGCAGGCCGACATAAATGCTAATGCGCGATCAATCTCAGCAGCCATCTCTTCATAGCGCTTTCCCGGAGTTGACTCACTTACAAAGTCTTGATTCCAGGAATGAACTTGGCGTAAGTCGGCGTAACCACCTTGCGTAAAGGCTCTAACGAGATTGAGAGTCGCCGCACTTGCGTGATAAGTCGAAACTAATCGCATCGGATCTGGAATGCGTGACTCGGCAGTAAATTCCAAACCATTTACCGCATCACCACGGTAGGAAGGCAACGTAACGCCGTCAATAGTTTCATCGGCGGAACTACGTGGCTTGCCGTATTGGCCCGCAATGCGACCAATCTTTACCACTGGTAGTGAAGCTCCGTACGTTAATACGATTGCCATTTGTAAAACGGTTTTTAGGCGAGCCCGAATTGAATCTGCGGTATTTGCCACAAAAGTTTCTGCGCAGTCTCCACCCATAAGTACAAAAGAATCACCTTGGCAAGCGGCACCTAGCCGCGCAGTTAAGTCATCGCATTCACCGGCGAAAACTAACGGAGGTAGGCCAGCCAAAATTTCTTGCGCACGCAAAAGTTCTGCGGCATCAGGCCATGCAGGTTGCTGAGCGGCTGGTAAATCGGGCCAAGATATTTGGGTCACTTCCTTAGATTAGTGGCGTTTCTAGCGGTTTACTAAATCTGGAACTCAGTTCGATCCGGCCGCACGAGTAGAATTGCGATATGTCCGAGGCTAAATCAATCAAACGCGTGGCGTTGCTAACGGCTGGCGGTTTAGCCCCTTGTCTATCAGCAGCAGTTGGGGCACTGATTGAGCGCTATAGCGAAGTTGCCCCTGGCGTCGAAATTATCGCTTACCGAAATGGCTACCGCGGACTGCTACTTGGTGACTTTATTGTTATTACCCCAGAAATCCGGAGCCAGGCTCACTTATTGCAGGCTTTCGGCGGTAGCCCAATCGGCAACTCCCGCGTCAAGTTAACAAACATTCAAGATTGTGTGACTCGCGGCCTAGTGCAACCTGGGCAAGACCCACAACAAGTTGCAGCTGAACAACTAGTAGCTGATGGCGTTGATGTTCTGCACACTATTGGGGGCGACGATACAAATACTGCTGCTGCCGAACTTGCTACTTACCTTGCCAAGAATAACTACGGTCTTGGGGTTGTAGGCCTGCCAAAAACTATCGATAACGATGTATTCCCAATTGCGCAATCACTTGGTGCTTGGACCGCCGCAGATCAAGGCGCTTTGCACTTTAGCAATATCGTGTCCGAGCATACTTCCAGTCCAAAAATGTTGATAGTGCACGAGGTAATGGGTCGTCACTGCGGTTGGCTAACAGCAGCAACTGCAATTTCCTACCGAAAGCTGCTAGATGAGATGACGTGGTTGCCTGAGTTTGGATTAACTCGCAATCGACGCGAAGTGCACGCAGTTTACATACCAGAAATTGAAATCGACTTAACAACAGAAGCTAAGCGATTGAGCGCTGTCATGGAAAGCGTAGGAAACGTAAATATTTTCCTCTCGGAAGGTGCTGGCGTTGATTCAATCGTTGGCGAAATGCGAACTCGTGGAGAAGATATTCCACTTGACCCATTTGGTCACGTCAAGATCGACAAGATAAATCCTGGTGCTTGGTTTGCAGATCAGTTTGCGCCAATGATTGGGGCCGAAAAAGTTTTAGTACAAAAGTCTGGCTACTTCGCTCGCTCCGCTCCGGCAAATGAGCGGGATCAAAAATTGATCCGAGACTGCGCTGAGGTAGCAGTCCAAGCTGCGTTATCTGGTGTTAGTGGTCTTGTTGGTCAAGATGAAGATCGCAATAACGAGATCCGGGCTTGTGAGTTTGAAAGAGTAGCTGGCGCAAAGCCATTTAATACTGAGCAGCCATGGTTTAACAAATTGCTAAAACAGATTGGCCAGCCAAAAGGCTCACCGACGCAAGCCCACTAATACAACCTAGTTAGCACTCTTTGATCTTGATGCGTACTTGTCTACATATTCTTGCCCAGATAGATCCATAATTCGATACATGATTTCATCGGTTAATGAGCGAAGTACGAATCGATCATCTTCCATTCCGTAGTAACGCGAAAAATCAAGCGGTTCACCGATTCGAATACCTACTTCAACTCCAAAATTTGGGCGGGAGCGACCAATAGGTTGCACCATTTCGGTATTAATCATGGCAACCGGAATAACCGGCACTCTTGCTTCCAGGGCCATTCGTGCGACGCCAGTTTTGCCACGATAAAGGCGGCCGTCTGAAGATCGCGTACCTTCTGGATAAATGCCAAGCAAGTGGCCTTCGGAAAGCAAACGCACGCCAGTTGAAATTGCAGCAGTGCTGGCATTTCCACCAGTTCGATCTACTGGAACTTGTCCTGCGCCTCTAAAGAATGCTGCTGTTGCTTTTCCGCGAATTCCTGGTCCTTCAAAATACTCACTCTTGGCCATGAAAGTAATTTTTCGCGGCACGGCAATTGGTAAGAAAATCGAGTCGGAAAACGAAAGGTGATTACTCGCCAAAATAGCGGAGCCAGTTTCCGGAATGTTTTCTAGGCCCTCGACCCAAGGATGGAATGCCACCTCAATGGCAGGTCCGATGGCTACCTTCTTGAGAAACTTATAAAAGTTATCGCGCTCAGACACAACCCTTACGGTAGCCAAGGAAGTCGCTTACAGCAATTACGATGCCTCAAATCGGACACTTTTGGCAGTTTTTACTTCGTTTTTGCTAACTCTGGGTTACCCTCACATAAGGCTTTTTATCGAAAGGTGACCTCTGTGCGCGAGTTGTCCGTTCCATCCAACATTCCACCGATTACCAGTGGGAACGTTACCGATCACATCGAAGAGCTTGTCGCTCGCAATCCTGAATTTCCTTCGGTATCGGTACAAGTTGAAGAAGCCTGGAGCACGATTACATCTGCACAATTCAGGTCACAAGTACGAAGCGTGGCCAAGGGTTTGATCGCTGAAGGATTGCAGCCGGGTGATCGAATTGCAATTCTGTCTCGAACTCGCTTCGAATGGACAGTTGCGGATTATGCCATTTGGTATGCGGGCTGCGTAACCGTTCCGATTTACGAAACTTCCTCCCCTGAGCAAGTCGAGTGGATTATTTCCGATGCTCATGTCGTTGCGACTTTTTTCGAGGCGCAGCGCACAACTCACGCATTCCTACCAATTGCCGACAAGGTTCCACATATGACTCGCTCATATGTATTCGGCGACAACGTACTAGATGAATTAACTCGCAAAGGTGCAAGTATCTCGGATGCTGATTTAGAAGCACGACGCACTTCAACGGGTCCAACTGATCCAGCGACATTGATTTACACATCTGGAACAACTGGTCGACCAAAAGGCTGCATCATTACTCACGGCAACATGATGGCTGAAGTAGACACTCTCGTTAAAGGAATCCCTGAAGTTTTCGAAATTCCAGATGCTTCGACTTTGATCTTCCTGCCATTGGCACATGTTTTTGGTCGATTGATTCAAGTAGCAATGCTTCGTGGTGAAGTGACAATTGGACATTGCCCGAATCCGGCTGCGCTACTGCGCGATTTAAGTTCATTCCAGCCGACCTTCTTGCTTGCAGTACCGCGAGTATTTGAAAAAGTCTTCAACGGTTCAGCAGCAAAGGCGCACGGCGCTAGTGCGGTCAAAGGAAAAATATTTGATCGCGCTGCTGCGGTGGCAATTGCATATAGTGAGGCACTTGATCATGGTCATGTTTCCAAAGGCTTGGCAGTGCAACACGGCCTGTTCGACAAACTGGTTTACTCCAAATTACGTCATGCCATGGGTGGTCGAGTCACTCATGCAATTTCCGGAGGCGCAGCTCTTGGTGCTCGACTAGGACATTTCTACCGCGGTCTTGGTTTAATTATTTTGGAAGGTTACGGACTAACCGAAACTACTGCCGGCAGCACGCTGAACCTGCCATCGTCGCTAAAAATTGGTTCCGTTGGCCGGCCATTACCTGGAACTGGAGTTCGAATCGAATCCGACGGCGAAATCTTGCTAAAAGGTCCACATGTTTTTGCTGGCTACTGGAATAACCAAGCAGCTACTTCTGAAGCGATGACAACCGATGGCTGGTTTCGAACTGGAGACATTGGCGAGCTTGATGGTGATGGTTTCTTGCGTATCACTGGACGTAAAAAGGAATTGATCGTTACGGCTGGCGGTAAGAATGTTGCCCCTGCAGTACTCGAAGATCGCTTACGTGCAAACCCAATTGTTAGTCAATGTGTAGTTGTCGGTGACAGTAAGCCGTACATAGGTGCGCTGGTTACCTTGGATCAAGAAGCTTTGCCACAAGTTTTGGCAGCAAACGGCATACCTTCTGCACCAATGGCTGAGTTAATTAATAATACTGAGGTTCTCGCGTTAGTTCAGAAGGCTGTAAATGTTGCCAATGAAGCAGTTTCAAATTCAGAGGCGATAAAGAAGTTTGTGATTCTGCCAGAAGACTTAACGATTGACAACGGCTATTTAACTCCAAAATTAAGTATCCGGCGTCACCTGATTGTGCAAGATTTTGCATCTGCAATCGAAGGTCTTTACAAATAGTGCTTCTTTACTGATGCGCACGTTACCGCTCACCTTAACTTGGGTAATTACTCGACTTTGGGTACTTCTTTCTGGATTTCAATTGATCTACTATCCAGAATCTGAATTCCTGTTTAGTGATGTTCGACTGTATGACTGGTGGGCTGGAAACATTGCAGATTCCCACTTCCCGATTAACGATCCAATGTGGCAGTACCCACCACTTGCCGCAGTCGTGTTTTTACTGGGATATCTAATTGCGGCAAATACCGTCGGGTTTGTTTTCTTGGCTCTTATCGCCGACCTGGTAATTTTTATATTGCTGACCAAGCGCGGCACGCAAGATACAAACTCGATGCCGGCCATGATTTGGCTAGCTACGCCTTTGGTAATGGGCCCAATTATGTTGGGACGCTTTGATGTATTCCCGACTTTGGCTGCGGTTTTTGCTTTGCTTTATATCTCGTCGGCAAAACGATTTGGGTCTGCGATTGCAATTGGAACTTTGTTAAAAGTTTGGCCGATACTTCTGTTACTTGCGACTCCAAAAGGATCCCTCGCGCGAGTTGCCATTTGGTTTGCAGCCACCTTTAGTATCGGTAGTTTGCTCTTAAATCTCTGGTGGCAGGACAGCTTCTCGTTCCTGGGTGGTCAACGCTCGCGTGGCCTGCAAATCGAATCAGCAGGAGCTTTGGCCTACCAAATTTGGAATGCCGGTCCTGGGAATGTTTCATCTGCATTTCAGTTTGGCGCAATCGAAGTTGTTGCGCCTGGAACTGGCATAGTTTCACTTGTAATCACTCTGATTGGAATAGCACTTATCGCAGTCCTGGTCTTTTGGCGGGTAACTGGCCGCTTGGCTAATGCGGAACCAGCAGACATTGCATTAACTGCAGTCTTGATTTCCATAGTTACCAGCCGAGTGCTTTCACCCCAGTACATGGTGTGGGTATTTGGGTTACTAGCTGTTGCTGCACTTAGGCCGCAACAAAACTTTCAAAAAATAATGATTCTTATTTTTGTTAGCGCTGGTATCGGGCAGTTGATCTATCCATGGTGGTACATAAGTTTGCAACAAGGCGGATCACTTGCCGTATTAGCGCACACCATTCGAGTACTAACGTTAGTTTGGGCCACGGTTATTACGTGGCAGAACCTGCAGCGAGTTGCTAGCCAGGATCCACACCGGACAAAAGCGAATCAAGTCGGTTAAAACTTAGTTCCCAAGTCCACTCTTGTGTTACCCAATTTCTACCAGCAGTCCCCATTTGCTTTGCTAGTTCCGGATTAGTTAATACTTGCGTTATTCGGTCAACAATCTGAGACAAGTCATTGCCATCGATCAAGAATCCAGTTTCCCCGTCGACAACTGCGTCTACTGCTCCCCCAGAGTTACCCACAATTACTGGCAATCCAGTAGCCGAGCCTTCTAAGAAAACGATGCCAAGTCCTTCAACATCCCAACCGCCCATTCGAGTTCGGCATGGCATTGCAAAAACATCGCCTGCCGCATACCAATGCGCCAATTGCCCAGGTGCAACCTTGCCCGTGAAGTGCACGCTATCGTGCAGGTTTAGCTTGGTAGTTAACTTCTCTAGTTCATTTCGGTACGGACCTTCACCAACAATGATTAGTCCGACCCCTGGCACATTAGCTGCAATTTCCGGTAACGCCTTAATCAACATATCTTGGCCTTTGCGAGCCATAAGGCGTGAGACACAGACAATTACCGGCCTATCCACCCAACCAATACTCGCAAGAAGTGCAAGGCCGGCAGGCCTGTTCGTAGGTGCAAATTCCACAGTGTTAACGCCGGGAACTATGCGACGCATATTTATCGCAGCAGTTGCGGGAAGTGCGCGCGCGATTTTTTGATGTGTGTACTCACTAATGAAAGTTAAATGATCTGTGTCATTTCCGATCTTACGAAGCGCTTGCTTCATGCCTGGTGTCATAGCCCACCCAGTTTCGTGGCCTTGAGTCATGCCCACGATATTCGTTACACCCAACTTTCGCAGTGGGGCGGCTAGTAAACCCAAAGGAGCGGCAGCGCCGAATAAGACTCGCGAGATGTTTTCCGACACCACAAGCTCCCGCGCCAAAGCTAAAGTCTTTTTTGAAGGCAACAAAGTTTCGGTATTAGCTCGCACTATTTTGAAATTTTGCGCGGCATCAAACTCGGCTGCGCCTTCCCAGTTTGAGGTGAGCACAGTTACCGAACTTGGTTCAAATCTTCGAACTATTTCATAACCAAAAGTTTGAATACCACCTGGGCGAGGTGGGAAGTCATTGGTGATTACCAAGGTGCGACTCATGCCTACATCTTGCCGTAATACGCCCAATACCTTTAAGTTGCAGTCGCTAGTAACGCCTACTGCGCAATAGCAGCGGGATTAGCAGTTTCGTTATTTCCCTTAATCAACCGTAATGGCGCCACTAGCCCGGCAGTTGCCAGGACATCAAGGACCTCTTTGTGATCAGCCAAAGATTCTGGCATCGGGCCTAATAGCGCAGTTACCACGCAGTCCGAGCATGCGATGTCACGCATGACGCAGCTAGAGCAATCAATCAACATAGTGAACTCCTGAGTTACCTTGTTTAATGTGTTAGCTATAACGCTAGGGAGCACCTCCGACACTTTTGTCTGACCAAAACTGTGCTTACCGCTGTTTTGTCAGTCCAAAACTGTGCCCACAGCTGTTTTGTCAGTCCAAAACTGTGCCCATATCTGTTTTGTCAGTCCAAAACTGTAATCTGCCTGTTATGAGCCAAAATTCCGGGCAAACCCCAATGACTATTGCTGACATAGGTCAGTCTCTGGCTCACACCACTTTTGTCATAGTTGATCTCGAGACAGCTGGTGGCCGGCCGGTAGATGCCGGAATCACTGAAATTGGCGCCGTTAGGGTGCGTGGCGGCGAAGTTATCGGTGAATTTCGAACATTTTGCCAGCCGGGTGTGTCGATCCCCGCATTCATTTCGGTTTTAACTGGAATTACCGATCACCATGTTGCCGATGCTCCATCAGTTGCTTCTGCGGTGACTGAATTCTTGGCGTTTGCAAATTTTGATGGTGGTGACCAGCCGGTCTTGGTGGCGCACAACGCCCCATTTGATGTTGGGTTCTTGAAAGCGGCCTGCGCTAAATTCCAAATCCCGTGGCCTACCCCACGTGTTTTAGACACTGCAATTTTGGCTCGAAAGATCTTACGTAAAGACGAAGTCATAAATCGCAAACTTGGTACGTTGGCTAAATATTTCCGCGCTCCCGTAAGTCCTACTCACCGTGCCCTTGATGATGCGCGCGCAACTGTCTCGGTGCTACATGGGCTAATTGAGCGAGTTGGGAATCTTGGCGTACATGACCTTGAAGGCCTCCAGACTTTCAACGGACCTGCCACTGAGCGAAGGCGTCGTAAACGACATCTTGCAGATGGTCTACCGGATTTACCAGGTGTCTATATTTTTTACGACGGCAACAACCGACCACTTTATGTTGGCACGTCAATTTCAATTCGTAAACGTGTCATGTCATATTTCACAGCAGCCGAAACCCGCAGTCGAATGACTTCCATGATCGAATTGGCGCAGCGCATTGAGCCGATAGTTTGCCAGACGGCACATGAAGCGCAGGTTCGTGAGTTGCGAATCATTAATGAACTGCGTCCGGTTTATAACCACCGATCCCGCAATCCAGAAAAGACAATTTGGCTGACTCTGACAAGTGATAAATTTCCGAGATTGTCATTAGTTAGACAGCCCGCTTTCCCAGATTCCAATCGAATCGCTATCGGTCCATTTTCAAGTATGCAGTCCGCTGAATTTGCTACGCAAGCGATTTATCAGGTGACGCAATTGCGTCAATGCAAAGAGCGCATAACAAACAAGAGTTCCATATCACCCTGCATGCTCTTCGAAATGAACCGCTGTATTGCCCCTTGCGCTGACACCTCACTAGTTTCTGAATACCAAATGATCACTGCGCAAGTAGTTGAGATCCTCACGGGTGATTCGGTAGTTGCTACGAAAGCAATGTTGAATCGAATTCAGGAATTAGTGCTAACTGAAAAATTTGAAGAAGCTGCGATAATTCGCGACCGAATGCGGGCGCTAGAGTCGAGCATTTATAGATCAAGTATGTTGCGCGAGTTAAGCGCTATTCCGTTTCTAATTGCAGGCAAAGCTAACGCGCAAGGCGGTTGGGATATTCAGGCATTTACTCATGGGCGGTTCGCAGGTGCCATTCAGGCTCCTGCCGGCCACGATCCGAAGCCATACATTGCGCATCTTAAAACTATGGCTGCCACTGATGTTTCCTTGCCAACTCTGGTGGCAGAGATGGAATTGAATCTGAAGTGGTTAGGTGATGGTCTAACACGACTTGTGGAAATCACCGCAGGATTTAGTTGGTCACATCCAATGGCAGCGCCGAATACTAAATTACTTGCAGGCGTAAAACTAAGCGCCTAACGCAAAACGTTGGCTTACTGAAATCCAAACATCTAGCAGCGAACTAGCGGCGCCAGAATCTAGCGTTCCGTAGGCAACTGGTAAGGCGCGCGCAATTCGATCAATCGCAGAATCACTTACTGGGCCAAATCTTTCAGAGTTCTTGGCCGCGTCATATGTGACCATCGTGGCTGCGGCATTTAGCGCGACCACATCTCGAATCGCACCAAAGTTGCCATCTTTTCGGCCGCCAATAATTTCCCGCACAACTTGGGCATTGAAGGCAGCGTCACCGCCACGTAATTGTTCAATCGTTGCCGGCTGCAAACCTAGCAATTGCGGTGTCAGACTGTATTCACGCAATTGACTCGAAGTTACGTCCCAAATCTGTGACGGAGCTGATGTAGACAATTCATCTAGCCCATCGCTGCTGCGAACAATCATGGATTTAAATCCGCGCTCTAGCTGCACTTGCGCTAAAACTGGAGCGAGTCGCAAGTCTGCGCAACCAAGTAGCGATGCCTCTGGTTGGCCAGGGTTGGATAGTGGACCTAAAACATTAAAAACAGTCGGTACACCTAATTCTTTACGTACTGCACCCGCGTATTTCATAGCTGGATGATGAGCTGGTGCAAAACAAAATGCAATGCCGGCATCAGCGACACATGAGCTAAGCGCATGAGTTGGCATGTTTATCGCAACGCCAAGCGCTTCAAGTACATCCGCAGTTCCCGCTTTTGATGAGATAGCTCGGTTGCCGTGTTTTAGTACTGGTATTCCGGCACCTGCAACAGTGAGCGCTGCCATAGTAGAAATATTTACGGTGTGTGCGCCATCGCCACCAGTGCCAACCACATCAACTGCAACTCGATCTAGGTTCACTTCGATTGCATTCGCAAGCATTGCTTTGACCATGCCGCTTACTTCTGTCGCCGTTTCGCCTTTGACGCGAAGACCCATAACCAATGCGGCAATTTGTGAGTCAGCAGCTGTGCCCGACATCATTTCGTTCATTGCCCAAAATGCTTGATCGAACGAAAGATCTTCGCCAGAAACTAAAGTTCCTAAAACTTCTTTCCAAGTAGTCGAAGTCATCGCGAGTTAGCCTGGGTGTATCTACTGGGATACAGCGCTATCTGCCTGAAGCAGATTCACCGCCGCAGCAACTAATGCGCGCGGATCAATGGGATGTGCCACAACAGCATCGGCTTGGGACCAAGTTGCCAACCATCGATCATCTAAGCGACCGACCAAGACCAAAACTGGTGGACAATTGAAAATCTCATCCTTTAGTTGTCGACATAGTCCCATGCCACCTGAAGGAGTTGCTTCGCCATCCAGAATCAATAAATCAAATGGGCGCTTATCTACTGCAGCCAGCACAGCCGGTTGCGTAGCGCACTCGAGAATTTCTACTTCGCCAAAACTAAGGGAGGGCTTGCGGCCCAAACCTAGGCGGACGCTGGCACGAACAGCAGAATCGTCGCTGTAGATCAGTACTTTGAGCGTGGAAGCAGATGTTGACACCCCAAAAGAGTATCTGACGCGCGTACCAAGGCGGTAATTCGAGGGGTCAAATGGGGCTGGTAATGGCGTAGGTCACATCCGCCCAAAATCACCCATCCTGCGGGGAATTCGCCCTGACTCTTGGGTAAACTCGAGTTCGTGAGTACAGCTTCTGCGATCCGAGTCCCGAGCCAAGCCGAGCGACCAAATATGGTGTCGATCGGCACAATTGTTTGGCTTTCCAGTGAGTTGATGTTCTTTGCTGCACTGTTTGCAATGTACTTCACGCTGCGATCAGTAAACCCAGAGATCTGGGCTGAAGAAGTAAAGCTCTTGAACATCCCACTTTCGTCGATCAATACCACTGTTCTGGTTTTGTCATCGGTAACTTGCCAGCTGGGTGTATTCGCTGCTGAACGTGGCGATGTTAAAGGGCTTCGTAAGTGGTTTGTTATTACTTTCCTAATGGGCTTCTTCTTCGTATCTGGCCAGGTTTACGAATACGCCAAGCTAGTTCATGAAGGTTTGACGCTAGCTTCTTCGCCGTATGGCTCAGCTTTCTACTTAACAACGGGTTTCCACGGGCTGCATGTTACCGGCGGGTTAATTGCATTCCTGTTTGTACTAGCCCGGACTTATGCCAGCAAGAATTACTCACACAAACAAGCAACCACAGCGATTGTGGTTTCTTATTACTGGCACTTTGTTGACGTTGTTTGGATTGCCCTGTTTGCAACTATCTACCTAATTAAGTAACTGCAGCACTAAAAAGTTTTAAAAATCCTAGAAAATTAGAAGAGGAATACTGTGGCACTGAATCGGAGACATCCAGCAGCACTATTTGCAGTGCTAGTTGTTGGGCTAGGAACAACTGGCGCAGCATATGCTGCAGTCAGCGCTCAGACTGCTCCGAAAGCCGCGGTTAACACTGAAACCCAGGTTGAACAAGGTAAGCAACTGTTCTTAGAGGGTTGCTCTTCTTGCCATGGTTTAGCTGCGCAAGGCGCATCTGACGGTCCTTCCCTAATCGGCGTAGGTTCTGCTGCGGTAGATTTCCAAGTTTCCACTGGCCGGATGCCACTGGCTGCTCCTGGCGTACAAGCCATGCCGAAAACGCCGTCTTATAACGAAGCTGAAACTGCTGCATTAGCTGCCTTTGTGGCAACTTTGGCACCAGGTCCGGCAATTCCAACTGAAGAGATGTTGAATTCCTCTGATGCCGAAGTTGCACTTGGTGGCGAGTTATTTCGCACCAATTGTGCGCAATGCCATGGGGCAACAGCTGTGGGTGGCGCACTTTCCCAAGGACGAGTTGCGCCAAGCCTGATGGGCTCTGATGCGAAAACTATTTACGAAGCAATGGTTTCAGGCCCGCAGTCCATGCCAGTGTTCTCAAATAGCACTTTGAGTATTGAAGATAAGCAAGGAATTATTCGTTACATCGAAGAACTTCAGAAGAATGAAAGTCCAGGTGGATTTAGCCTCGGACGCTTGGGTCCTGTTACTGAAGGTCTGTTTATCTTTATTGCCGGTTTAGGCGCGTTAATTGTTGCAGCGGTATGGATTGGAGCTAAGGCAAAATAATGAATGAGCTCGAGCACCCAACAGGTGATCCATACGGCGCCAAGGATGGCAAAGATTTAGTAAGTGGCATCTCAGTATTTCCCATGGAGCCACATGTCCCCCGTAAAGCAGACATAGATCCAAAGGCAGCACGCCGCGCTGAACGTCAAGTTGCAACTATGTTTGGCTTGTCATCATTGCTGATAATTGCGTTCGTAGTGGCTTTTGTGAAAATTCCAAACACAACGTTGATAACAATTCCGATCATCGGCGTAGTTAACGCCAATCACGTCGCAATTGGGTTCACATTCGGACTTTCAATTCTCTTGATCGGAATTGGCGCAATTCATTGGGCAAAGAAATTGATGCCCGATGAAGAAGTTGTTCAAGCTCGGCATGCGTTAACTTCACCAGATGAAGAACGCAAAGAAGTCGAATCAAGTTTTAAGCGCGGCGCAGCTGAATCTGGCTTCAAAGAGCGCAAGATTATCCGACGTTCCTTACTTGGCGCGTTAGCCCTATTCCCGGTTCCACTGGTAGTACTCCTTCGTGACCTTGGTCCGTTGCCCGGTACTCGCCTTCGCGAAACCATTTGGGAAGAAGGAATTCACTTAGTAACAGATGCGACTTATCGAAAGATAAAGGCATCTGATATTCCCCTTGGTGGCTTGATTAACGCTGTTCCAGAGAACTTGCTGGAAATAGAACATGAGGAAGAAAACCTCAATCAGCGCGGCAAAGCTTCAATAATCGTGGTCCGCATGGATCCAGCCGACATCGTCTCGCAGCAAGGACAAGACTGGGATTACCAAGGCGTATTGGCATTCTCCAAGATTTGTACCCACTTGGGCTGTCCGACTTCGCTTTATCAGCAGCGCACTCACCACTTGCTGTGTCCGTGTCACCAGTCTACGTTTGACTTATCAGACTCGGGCTATGTGGTTTTCGGACCAGCTGCACGTCGCATGCCACAACTTGCGATCACAGTAGACGCCGAGGGTTACTTAGTTGCCCAAAGTGGATTTAACCAACCAGTAGGACCTAGTTTCTGGGAGCGCGGATGAGCACCACCGAAGAATCAATTCAGGCACCTGCCCAAGCGACTCCTGTCACAAAGGGCGGAGCTGTTGCGGCATACATCGATGATCGTTTAGCATCGGCAAGTTTTACTAAGCGATTACTGGATAAGGTTTTCCCAGACCACTGGTCATTTATGTTGGGCGAAATTGCGCTTTACAGCTTCATAATTTTATTGCTTTCGGGTACTTACCTAACTTTGTGGTTTAACCCATCGATGACAGAAATTATCTACAACGGATCTTACGTTCCTCTCAAGGGCGTAAAGATGTCTGAGGCTTATTCTTCGACTCTGGCAATTTCTTTTGACGTTCGTGGCGGCTTATTGATGCGTCAGATCCATCACTGGGCTGCGCTCTTCTTCGTCGCTGCAGTTTCCGTTCACTTACTTCGGGTGTTTTTCACTGGAGCATTCCGCAAGCCGCGCGAAATCAACTGGGTCATTGGCACGTTACTTCTTGTACTTGCGCTGCTTGAAGGTTTTGCTGGCTACTCACTACCCGATGACTTACTTTCAGGCACTGGCTTGCGAATTGCTGAAGGAATTATTCAGGCCATTCCGCTTGTTGGCACTTACGTCGCAATGTTCCTATTCGGTGGCGAATTCCCAGGTACTGACTTTATGCCGCGACTTTACTCAATCCACATTCTCTTGATTCCAGGAATTCTCTTGGGCTTAATCACGGTTCACTTAATCATGGTGTTCTACCAAAAGCACACCCAATTCCCTGGCCCAGGTCGCACCGAAAGTAACGTAGTTGGTTTCCGGTTATTCCCGATTTACATGGCAAAAGCTGGTGGCTTCTTCTTCGTGGTATTTGGCATCACCGTGCTGATTGCCGCGCTGGTTACCATTAACCCTGTTTGGATGTACGGACCGTATACGCCTTCGCAGGTTACTGCCGGCTCGCAGCCAGACTGGTACATCGGTTGGCTTGATGGCGCAGTACGCCTAACTCCTAACTGGGAAACCAATATTCTGGGGCATACGCTCAGCTGGAATATTTTGATCCCGGCGCTGATCGTCCCTGGCATCATGTTCACTGCACTTGGCCTGTACCCATGGATCGAAGCCTGGGCAACTGGCGATAAGCGCGAGCATCACTTGCTAGATCGACCACGTAACGCACCAACGCGGACTGCCTTGGGCGTAATGTCTTTGGTCTTCTACATGATCCTGGTGATCTCAGGTGGAAACGACATCATTGCTGTGGCCTTTAATCTCTCGATCAACCAGATCACTTGGGGCTTCCGGTTCTTACTATTCGTAGCGCCACCGCTGGCATTTGTGGTTACTAAGCGAATTTGCTTAGGACTGCAGCGAAGCGACAATAACAAGCTGTTACATGGTTACGAAACTGGTCGCATCCTTCGACTACCAAGTGGTGAGTTCTTAGAAATCCACGAACCAATCGGTGAAGCAGAGCGCGCCAAGTTGCTTGCTAAGGCCGATGTGATTCCACTTGAGTTACCATCTGCAGTTGATGGCAATGGCGTCCGCAATCCTAAGGCTGCCAAGTCGATCGCTCGAGCCAAGCTTTCCCAGTGGTTCTACTCTGATGTAATCCCAACACCGACAGACGAAGAGTTGCGCGAAGCTGCACATCACGCTGAGCACGAACTTCATCAAGCACAGTCACACTTGAAGGAAATTGAAAGTCACTAAAGCGAAATAGTTAAAAACCCGTCCAGCTTTATGTTGGGCGGGTTTTTAGTTGCCAGTCAAAGTATGTCGGCGCTCAGCAGCTAGCTCCTGAGCTAGCGAGTCCGTGAATGGCCGCATCGGACCGACCGCACATTGCAATACGGTGTCAGCAAGTTCTGGATTTCGAGCTAGTGCAGGTCCATGCATGTAAGTTCCAAACACATTGCCATGCCAGACCCCTTCGGTTCTATTAAAACCATTTCCGGTACCACTTAAGACACTGCCAAGAGCGGGCATGTCAGGACCCAATTGCGTAAGGCCTTGATGGTTTTCAAAACCAGTTAGCACCGGCAAATCACCTCGGGTGGGTTGTACGACTAGTTCTCCAACACTTCGAGGTGCGTTGGTGTAAACCGTGTCTGCATCTACCAAACCAAGTCCACTTATTTTGCCTTCGACTGAATCAAGGGATGATCCAATAATCTGAAACCCGGCACAAACTGCAAATACTGTGGCGCCACCTGCGGCCGCATAATTTAGGCCACCGTCAGCCCGCAGCATTTCTAACGCAGCAACCTGTGGGCCATCTTCGCCTCCCCCAAGTAAATAGATATTGCCGCTTCGGGGCACGATTTGATTTGGTGCAATTTCAATTAGTTCCACGTCAATGTCTCGGGCCTTTGCTCGATGGATTAGGACTTCAGCGTTGCCTTGGTCGCCGTAAGTGCCAAGCAGATCGTGATACAGCCGAATTATTGAAAGCTTCATGCATAGCCACCTTGAGTAGCTGAAATGCCAAGTGCCTGCGCAGTCAGATCCTGAAACGCTGTGTAACTTGCAATTGCCTGGATTTCAGTAGCAGAGGTGGCCGCTACCGCAGATTCAAAATCCTGAGCCAGTGCAACATCAATGCCTTGCACACTTAGTCGATATGCCACATCTAGTTTTCGATCGCCCGTGCAAATAACTTGCCTACCTAGCAAGCTCGAGTAGTCAATGTCCCAGAGCCAGGAAGTGTCTCTGCCATCAATTCCTCGAGCATTTACCGAAAGGATTACGCTTTGCTGCGTGATCTGAGTCAAAGCTTCCCGCCAGCTTTCTGGGTTCTTAGCCAAGTGTGTGGGTATCTTGCGGCCCTTAACTTCAAAATCCGTGATTCGATCTGGGGAATGTGACGTTATTTCTTGGGCCTCCAGGGCATTTATTTCAGCGCCCATTAAGCGGGCCGCCTCGACAATCAGCGTGCTATTGCGCTGCGGGCCGCGTAATCGTTTGTCAGCTCGCACATCTGGCAACTTTGCACCTAAGCCACAAACGCATTGGTAGTCACCTTTGCTCCAGTCCAAGATCGCTGCGCACTGTGGGCAGGTTGCAGCATCTGGATGCCTGCGCCCACCGAAAGACACTCGAATCACGTGCCCGGCCTGGGCTGCGGAGTATTCCAAGAATGGATCGTCCCGATCGATAACTAGGCTGACTTCATCTGTGGCAAACGTGTCGTGCCAAAGCTGGGATACTTTTCGCACTTCACCAGTTCGATGTAACTGGTCTCGCGAAAGATTTAACAGCACCACGACTTTCGGTTTTGTCTGTCGAAAGATCTGTGGCAAATACATCTCATCGACTTCTAATGCAGCAAATCGATTTCTCGGCTTACTTGCCAGCGCGGCAGCGATACCAGCTGGCATGTTGGCCCCAGAGTCACTAGTGCTAACACCTTCGTGGGCGTACTCCTGCAAAATGGCAGTTAAGTTTGCCGTTGATGTGGTTTTGCCATTAGTTCCGCTAACTAGAACTACATCACGCTGAAATGCCAACTTGGAAATGGCATTCTTATCCAACGCAAGAATTACGCGACCCGTTAAAGTGTCACCGCGACCGCGTTTTAGTGTGCGTGATACCCCACCGGCCACTTGTCCGATTGTGCAAGCTAGTTCAAGTCGAAGTGAGCCGGTCACAAGCAGTGCCTGCGGTAACTTACTTTACGAATTCGCCGCGGTAGTACTCGAAGATTAAACCGTAAATGGCCATCATGAGTGCAAACAATCCAAAGACCATCATCCAGCGAGCAAATACAAAACCAAGAACAAATATTGCGACTGAAAGTCCAATTGCAAATGGCCACCATGAATAAGGTGAAAAGAATCCGTAGTCAGGATCAATGTCGGAGATCAATGCAAATTCATTATCTTCAGGCAATGGGCCAACGCGCCTTGAAGTAAAGAGTACGTAGAAAGCAATTAGGAATGCCAAGCCACCGGTTAACGCCAATGCTGTTGTTCCGATTACATCACCACTCATGAACCAATAAACGATTGCTAGTCCGATGTAAAGAACAGTTCCGTATGCAAATAACTTGCCACCAACAATCATGGTTTAGTGACCTTTCCCTGGCGTGCTACCGGCTGCTGTTTCAAATGCTTCGCTGCGATCCCGATGTTCCAGTGCGGCAACTTCCGGATGGTGCAAATCAAAAGCTGGTCGCTCACTACGAATCCGAGGCAATTCCACAAAGTTATGACGTGGTGGTGGACATGACGTTGCCCACTCAAGAGAAGCTCCCCAACCCCATGGATCATCGCAATTAACCATCGGTGCGTACTTGTTGGTCTTGTAGATGTTCCAGAGGAATACGAACGTTGAGGCACCCAAAACAATCGACCCAACAGTTGAGACCATGTTCAAAGTAGTGAAACCATCACTTGCCAGATAGTCGGCATAGCGACGAGGCATACCTTCAACGCCTAGCCAGTGTTGGACCAAGAAAGTTATGTGGAAGCCGAAAAATACCATCCAGAAATGTAACTTACCTAAACGTTCATCCAGCATCTTGCCGGTGAACTTTGGCCACCAGAAATAGAATCCAGCGAACATGGCAAACACGACAGTACCGAATACTACGTAGTGGAAGTGTGCCACCACGAAATAAGAATCACTTACGTGGAAATCCAAAGGTGGCGCAGCCAAGATAATTCCAGTTAGGCCACCAAACAGGAACGTTGTTAAGAATCCGATTGTCCAAAGCATTGGGGTCTCGAAACTTACCGAACCGCCCCACATGGTGCCAATCCAATTAAAGAACTTCACGCCCGTTGGAACCGCAATCAACATGGTGGTAAACGCAAAGAACGGCAAGTTAACTGCGCCCGTTACGTACATGTGGTGTGCCCAAACTGCAACTGACAATCCGGCAATTGCAATAGTTGCAAACACCAGACCCTTGTAACCAAAGATCGGCTTGCGACTAAACACTGGCAAAATCTCAGTTGCAATTCCAAAGAACGGCAATGCCAAGATATAAACCTCAGGGTGACCGAAGAACCAGAACAAGTGCTGCCATAAAATCGCGCCACCGTTGGCGGCGTCGAAAACAACAGCACCGAACTTGCGATCAGCTTCAAGCATCAGCATGGCTGCTGCAAGCACTGGGAATGCCATCAAAACTAGAACACTAGTAAGCAAAACATTCCAAGTAAAAATTGGCATCCGGAACATAGTCATGCCAGGTGCGCGCATAGTGAAAATTGTCGTAATGAAGTTAACTGCGCCCAAGATGCTCGCCATACCCGACATAGTTAAACCAAGGATCCACAAGTCTGATCCAACGTTTGGAGAGTTGATTACATTTGAAAGCGGTGCGTAAGCGAACCAACCAAAGCCAGCAGCGCCACCAGGAGTCAAGAAACCTAGCATTACGATGATGCCGCCAAACAGGTACAGCCAGTAGCTGACCATGTTTAAGCGCGGGAACGATACGTCAGGTGAACCAATTTGAAGCGGCATGATCGCATTTGCAAAACCAGCAAATAGTGAAGTCGCAAATAGAAACAACATCAAAGTTCCGTGCATTGTGAACAATTGGTTGTACTGCTCATTACTTACAAACTGAAGGCCTGGCCGAGTTAACTCAGCGCGCATAATTAACGCCATCAAACCAGCAATTGCAAAGAAGGCGAATGATGTGACCATGTAGAGATTGCCAATGACTTTATGGTCGGTTGAGGTAATGGTTTTAACTACAAAGTTGCCCTTTTTGGCAGGCGGTCGCAAGGTGCCTTGTGGGGCTTGTACTGGCTTATCCAAAATTGCCATTAGGAAACTCCTGCTACTTCAGATCGACCAGAGTCGATTTTGCCTACTTGACCACGTTCTTTTAAATCCGCCATGTGGGCGTCGTACTCTGCGCGCGAAACTACTTTGACATCAAAGAGCATTCGCGAGTGATCGACTCCACAAAGTTCCGCACACTTGCCTTTAAATACACCTTCAGTATTTGGAGTGACTGCAAACTGATTATTACGACCTGGGACTACGTCCATCTTCATCAAGAATGCTGGAATCCAGAACGAGTGAATTACATCTGGTGAAGTCAATTCAAATTTAACTTTTTCATCGACGGGCAACCAAAGGACAGGTGGTTGACCTGGCGTGCCGACGTCATAAACATTTTCATCGTCATAATTGAATGCCCACGACCAACGCCATCCCACAACGTTCACGCTATGAGTTTGGCTATTGTCTAGCTTGGTTAGAATTGTCTGATCTCGCTGCGTGAAATAAAACAGCACCAAAATCATCATCAACGGCACGATGGTATAGAGAATTTCTAGCGGAACGTTATAGCGGACTTGCTCTGGTAGGCCATCGCCTTCTTTACGGCGATAAGCGACAATCGCCCAGAGTAATAATCCCCAAACCAAGACACCAACAATGAGTGCAGCTAGCCACGAGCCTTGCCAAAGCGAAAGAATTCGATTTCCTTCTTCGGTGGCAGGTTCTGGCATGCCAATTCGGCCGTACTGGTTGTCTAGTGAACAACCAGAAAGCAAAATCATTCCAACTGTTGCAGCGGAAATGGTTCTAAGTTGCCTACGGCGCACTTTGATTTTCACTAGTAACTAATCCTTTTGGTTGAGCCGATTACTACACATTAATCGCGCCAATAAACGAATTTCCTAGGCTTAACATTACCCCAAACCCCACGAGATCATGGGTTTGGGACCACCCAAGGGAGCAAGATCACATTCGCTGATTGGTGGATTTAACCAGCACTAGAAAACTTGGGCGCAAGGCCCAAAAGCGTCGGTAAATTGGCACAATATTCCGCGCGACTAATGGCTTTAGCCCCCAATGAGCTCAAATGATCCGTCATCCATTGGGTATCGATAATCCGACCAGAGCCATCATCTAGCGATTTGGCCAGGTAAACCAGCGCGGCTTTAGAGGCATCGGTTTCAAAATGGAACATGGACTCGCCAGCGAATACCCCGCCAAGTTCGATGCCATAAAGTCCCCCGACAAGTTTGTCTTTGGAATCCCTCACTTCAATCGAGTGCGCGAGACCTTGTTCATGTAACTTGCAAAACGCCTCGATGACATCGTGATTGATCCAGCTACCTTCTCGTCGCGGATCGGCACATGCTGAAATGACTGCCCTAAAATCACGGTTCATAGTGATCGAAAACTTTTTCATACTTCTTTTGAGAGATGTTGAAATGATTATTTGGCCGGGATAGAAAATTGCTCGTTCCGCTGGTGACCACCAGCCAATTGCGGAATCTTGTCCGTCAATTTCATAAGGCATAGGAAATAGGCCGTGCTCATACGCTGTAATCAATACTTCGCTATGCCAAGTTGAACCGAAGTTAGTTAACTTGGGCCATTCAATATTTGGATTTATTTCTAGCGGAATTCCCACGGAGTCAAATGCACTAATCGCAACCAAATCAATTTCTGGTGGCGCCAAAGTTGGATCAGGAAAATCGTAATCCCAATCAGGTGTCATGTCTTTAACGACCTAAGTGACTTGCCACATCTTGGGCGCAATCTTGCCCATATGCCTGACTTAGGCGTTCAATAAATTCAGCTTTATCCAATACAAATTCTTGAGTGCCCACAGTTTCAATTACATAAGTGGCCAACAACGATCCAACTTCTGCGCAGCGTTGAAGTTCAAGTCCCCAACCCAAGCCCATCAGAAAACCAGCTCTAAATGCATCGCCGACTCCAGTTGGGTCCTTGATAACTTTTTCTTGCGCTACTGGGACCGAGATATTCAAGCCATCGCGCGAAGTAATTCGAGCACCGTTCTTGCCTAGGGTGGTAATTCGTACGCCAACATGGTCCAAAACTTCATCAGATGACCAACCAGTGCGCTGCTCAATCAAAGTGGCTTCGTATTCATTGTTAAATAGGTAAGTCGCGCCATCAATAACGTCAACAGTCTGTGGGCCATCTAATCTCGGAAGTTGCTGTGACGGATCAGCCACGAAAGGCACGCCAAGTGCTTTGCACGCCATAGTGTGTTTGCGCATGGCATCTGGATCGTCAGCACCGATCAGGACAAGTCCTAAACCATCAACCTTGCGGGCAATTTCAGCCAGGTCTAATTCGCCCGACTCGCTCATTGCGCCAGGATAAAAGGAAGCAATCTGATTTTGCTCTTGGTCGGTAGTGCACATAAATCTGGCAGTGTGCGCAGTTGTAGAAACATGGACATGCTCGCAATTTACGCCGTGCTTCTCGAGCCAATTTTTGTATTCTGCAAAATCTGAACCAACTGCGGCTACTAGTAAAGGATTGCCACCTAAGACGCCCATTCCAAAACAAATGTTTGCTGCTACCCCGCCGCGTCGAATCTGCAAATCATTCACCAGGAATGACAGCGAGACATTGTGAAGCTGATCGGCCATCAACGAATCGTTGAAGAGTCCCGGAAAGGTCATCAAGTGGTCAGTTGCAACTGAACCAGTAATCGCTATGCGCACAGTCGATGAGCCTAACAAGAAAGCCACCCATAAATCTTCGTGGGTGGCTTTTTGCTTGGAAAGGGCTTAAATACTTTGGGTCAACATTCTCTAGTTAAAAGAATCACCACAGGCACATGAACCTGATGCGTTTGGATTGTCGATTGTGAAGCCTTGCTTTTCAATCGTGTCAACGAAATCGATTACCGCTCCGCCTAGGTAAGGAACGCTCATGCGGTCTACTACTACGCCCACGCCATTGATCTCTTGGCGAACGTCGCCATCAAGGCTGCGGTCATCAAAGAAGAGTTGGTAGCGCAGACCAGAGCAACCGCCAGGTTGTACTGCGATTCGAAGGTTTAAGTCATCGCGACCTTCTTGGTCGAGCAAATTCTTTACTTTTACGGCAGCAGTTTCAGTAATTACTACGCTGGTTGCTTGAGTAGTTTCGGCGGTCATTTCTCTCCCTTATTGCGTTGCTCTCTCTAGGCTACGACAAAGTTGCATAAATTGCGATATTTGGCAGCGGCCGGCTAACGGCGTCCCCAGGTTAGGGAAACGCGGGTTGTTACCTCTATCAGGACTTGCCCAGGATCAGCCAAAGAGCGTTCGCTACCAGCAAACTCTGACATTGAATAAGCAGAGTCGATTCCAGCTGCAGCGCATTCTCGTTTGCCAAGTCGAACATCACCGGCAATTGCTACGCATGGTTTGCCAAGTGCTGCTGCGTGGCTCGCCACACCAGCAATCACTTTGCCATGCAGACTTTGATCATCCAGTCGGCCTTCGCCGGTGATAACTAAATCAGCAAGTGAAATCTGCCGATCTAGCTCCACAATCTCGAGCACAGTTTCGATACCTGCCACACGCGTTGCGCCCAGAAGCATTAACCCATATCCAAGGCCACCTGCAGCACCCGCGCCGATGGCTACTGCGGGATCTTTTCCATCGCTTCGACGTCCACAAACCTTACTGAAATTTTCCAGTGCGCCTTCAAGTTCCATCACGGCAAAATCATCCGCACCTTTTTGCGGCGCAAATACTGCCGTTGCCCCGCGTAAACCAAGTAATGGATTGTCTACATCGCTAGCAACAACAATTTGAATCTGGGCAAAGCTTGCAACTGATGCGGATAAGTCAATTTCAGAAATTTGCTTAAGCTCGGCTCCGCCATTGATCAAGCTCGCATCCGCAGTTGCTCCGATGGCAGCCAGCATGCCGGCCCCGCCATCGTTAGTCCCGCTGCCGCCCAGTCCGATCGTGATTTTTGTGGCGCCACGATTTTTCGCGTCAAGCATTAGTTCGCCGACACCATAAGTTGAAGTTTTACGTGGATCGCGATCTTGCTTTGCAATTAAGTGCAGGCCACATGCTTGTGCTGATTCGATCCAGGCCTCAGTCCCTCGCATCAGGTATTGCGCAGGAGTTTTGTGCCCCAATGGGTCCGACACGAATGCAGTTATAACTTCGCCGCCAAGTACTGCGTGCAATCCATCGACGAATCCTGGACCACCGTCTGAAAGTGGAGCAATAACTACTTCATCATCGGGATGAGATGCTAACCAGCCAGATCGCATTGCTTGGGCTGCTTCTAGCGCCGTAAGAGTTCCGGTGAAACAGTCAGGGCTTACGAGTACTCGCATCTTCGTAAGTTAGCATTAAGAACTATGAGTACCGAAGAGACCACCGCATCAAATGAAGAGTCTGGTAAGGGTCGCCCAACGCCTAAACGCAAAGAAGCCGAGTCCGCTCGGAAGCAAGGAATTTCGGTTCCAAAGGATCCAAAAGCTGCTAAGCGAGCAGCCCGCGAGCGCGATCGCGAAGCTCGGTCTATTTCTCGCGCTGGGCTTTTAGCAGGCGATGCAAAGTACTTTCCGACTCGTGATGCTGGGCCAGTAAAAGCTCAGGTTCGCGACTACATTGATCGCCGCCGCACTGTTGGTGAATTCTTCGTGCCAATGGCATTTCTAGTTTTGATTTTAGGTTTGATTAATAACCCAACTGTGCAAACTACTGTGGTTTATGTCTGGACCAGTATTTTGCTTTTAGTTGTTCTGGACACGATCTTGGTTGGCGTTTTACTTGGTCGCTCGTTACGTAAGGAATTTCCAGAAAAGAGCCAGCGCAAAGGCGCGATTTCTTATGGCGTTCTTCGGGCGCTACAACTTCGCAGATTTAGAATCCCACCTCCGCGAATTAAAGCTGGTGGCGCTCCAGTTACTCCAAAAGTAAAAAAGTAACGCATACGCTGCAGTAGCTAAATAGAATTAGGTTTAGTTATTTAGTTAGGAGATTGTCATGTCATGGACTTGGATTTATCAAACTGAAGATGGCACACCCGCTCCATCCCTACCTGCCGAAGCAGTATTGACCGAATTCCCAACCCAAACTGATGCTGAAGAGTACATTGGGCAAACTTGGGAAGCACTTTTAGCCGGCGGCGTTGAAGCAGTAACACTTTATGAAGCAGACCGCGAAGTCTATGGGCCAATGTCCTTAAAGCCGGCACAATAACAAACATTTAGATTTATCTATCTGCGCGATCACACTGAAATTTTGGTGTGCTACAGTCGCATCACCGCGTTACCAGCGAAGTTCGGTGAAAATCCGACGCTGTCCCGCAACTGTGAAGTGATCAAAAGTCACAAGTCAGGTCGCCTGGGAACGTAGTTTTCGTAAAAACTCTCGAGGAAGAGTTCGCCGAATCACACCTTGTGTGTGCTGCGTCGGATATTTCTTCGACCACACAAGGAGAAAAATGTTCAAGAAATTCCATGTGGTCGTTGCAGTTAGTGCACTATTGCTGACCGCTTGTGGCCAATCTAATTCCAGTACTGCGAGTTCACCAGAACCTACGGCAGTATCTGCAAGTTTCCCAGTCACTATTGAAAACAATGGTGCATCTATCACAATTGCAGAGCAACCAACTTCAATCATTTCGCTATCGCCTACCGCAACTGAAATTTTGTTTGCAATCGATGCTGGCGATCAAGTGATTGCCGTTGACGACCAATCCAATTACCCAGCTGAAGCACCAATCTCTGATCTATCTGGATTTACTCCAAATTTGGAATCAATTGTTGCCCTCTCCCCTGATTTAGTCGTAGTGAGCTTTGACGCTGACGGGATTGTCGCAGCGTTAACTGCTGCCAACATTCCAGTTTTGGTGCAGTACGCCGCAACATCACTTGACGACACCTACTTACAAATTGCTGAGCTTGGAACGGCTACCGGAAATGTGGAGTCAGCAAGTACCTTGACTTCAACTATGAAGTCTGAAATTGAAACTGCTATTTCAAAACTTCCAACTAATGCTTCTGGACTTACTTATTTCCACGAGCTAGATAACACGCTTTACACAGTAACTTCGGCTACCTTCATCGGATCGATATATGCTTTGGCAGGTTTAACTAACATTGCTGATACCTCGGCTGATGCTGCGAGCGGATACCCACAACTGTCTCCAGAGTTCGTTGTTGCTGCAGATCCAGCAATCATCTTCCTGGCTGACACAAAGTGTTGTGAACAGACAGCAACCACCTTGGCTCAACGACCTGGTTTCGAAAATTTGACCGCTGTTACCAGTGGTAGCGTTGTGGAACTTGACGACGATGTGGCCTCTCGTTGGGGTCCCCGCACCGTTGACTTTGTTAATGCAATCGTCGATGGAATATTAAAAGTTTCCCCGGCCTAGTTGGTAACAGGAACGGAAGACTAATGAGAACTGCGACAGCACGCACCATACCCAATTGGGCATGGGCACTTAGTGCTGTCGCAGTTCTTATTACCTTGACCATTGGGGTATCGATAGGTGCAGTAACAATCGCGCCGAATGTAGTCTGGTCAGAAATATCAAATCAATTATTTGGTAATTCAACATTAGGAACTACTTCGAATACGACCATTATTTGGCAACTACGTTTGCCTCGCGTGCTTCTGGCATTTGTTGTGGGTTCGATGTTGGCAAGTGCTGGTTGTGCTTACCAAGGAACGTTTCGCAACCCACTTGCCGATCCATACCTATTAGGAGTTTCGGCCGGTGCCGGCTTAGGCGCCACAATTGCGATCTTCTATGGGACAGGCACCTCAAAATTCTTACTCCCAATAGCCGCTTTTGCCGGAGCTCTTGGAGCGGTACTTCTTACTTATTCACTTGGTCGTTCCGCTATCGCAGGCAGATCTTCAACGGCACTTGTACTTGCTGGAGTTGCAGTAGCTAGCTTGCTAACTGCTATTCAAACTTTGTTACAACAACAGAACACTGACAAGATTCGCGAAATTTACGCCTGGGTTCTGGGTAGGTTATCAACTTCGGGCTGGCAAGACTTAGTAGTAATTACTCCGTATGTAACGGTTTGCATTTTGGTTTTGCTCAGATATCGCCGAGTCCTGGATGTATTTGCAGTTGGTGATGAAGAAGCGCTAACCATGGGCTTACCAGTCGGTCGAGCTCGTGGGGCAATCATTGTGGCAGCATCTCTTGGTACGGCCGCTGCGGTTTCGGTCACCGGACTTATTGGGTTTGTCGGAATCATTGTGCCGCATATTTTGCGATTGATTGTTGGGAACTCTTACCGGATCCTGTTGCCGCTATCAATAATTTATGGCGGAATATTTTTAGTTTTTGCAGATGTTTTAGCGCGCACAATTTTGGCTCCGCAAGAAATCTCAATTGGTGTGGTAACTGCGCTGCTTGGAGCTCCATTCTTTTTGTTTGTACTTGGTTCCAGTAAGAATGGATCAGTCACATGACACAACTAAGAGTTTCCAACTTGCATGTGGAGTTAAGTGGTCAAAATATCGTTAAAGATATCTCAATTGATGTTTCTCTTGGGCAATGGGTTTGCATCATTGGTCCTAATGGCGCGGGCAAGTCATCATTACTTAAGGCTTTGGCTGGAATTGTGCCATCAACTGGGGACTTGTTTATCGATGACATAAATTTGCGCGACCTATCCCACCGTGATCGTGCCTGTTGGATCGCATACGTTGCACAAGACCCCGTTATGCCCGCCGGAATGCGCGTTTTTGATTATGTCCTACTTGGCAGGACCGCTCACCTAAAGCTACTTGCAACTGAATCACCCCGAGATTTAGAAATCGCCCACTATGTAATTAGCGAACTTGATCTAACTGAATTTATTGATCGTGATGTTGCCACTTTGTCAGGTGGCGAACGGCAACGCGTCGCCATTGCGCGCGCGCTTACTCAAGCAAGTCCTATTGTTTTACTAGATGAACCAACGACTGCTTTAGACGTTGGTTATCAACAAGAAGTACTTGAATTAATTGATCGCCTGCGCAAAGAACTTAAAATTGCAGTTATTTCCACTATGCATGATTTGACGGTCTCTGGTCTCTATCCAGATAGTTTGCTGCTGCTCGCAAACGGTGAAGTTGTTGAAAGCGGCACTGCATCACAAGTTTTGACTGCAGAAAATATTGCTAAACATTACGGGGCCAACGTTCGAATAATTGCAGATGTATCTGGACCAATCGTAATTCCAGAGAAAAATAGCAACTAAATCCGTAGGCGCGATAATCGCAAATTCACCGACTCGCCGAGGCTAAATCAGAGTAGTGCTGTGCCATCGTTATATACGCTTGATGTGGTTCGCTTTATAGCGAAAAAATCTAAGGAGTAATACAAATGAAAGATGCACCAGCCCGATTACTCGCTGAATTTCTCGGCGTTTTCTTCCTATGTCTATTTGGCATTGGCGCAATTATGAACGGCGTAGACATAACCGGTGTTGCACTTGCACACGGGTTGGCAATTTTTGTTGCCATCTGCGCTTTTGCCCACATCTCCGGCGCGCACTTTAACCCTGCTGTGACTATTGCACTTGCTGCAACCAAGAGAATCGCTCCGGTGGACGCAGTGGCTTATATAGTCGCTCAACTTATTGGCGCGGCTGCTGCTGCTGCTGTTCTAAAGTCGGCATTTGGCACACTAGGCGGCGTTCCAGGACTGGCTGATGGGGTCACCACAAGCACTGGCATCTTGATTGAAGCCGTAGCAACTTTCATTCTGATGATCGTAATCATGGGTGTGGCTGTCGATTCCCGCGGAACTTTTTCAATCGTTGCTGGCCTGCCAATTGGCATGGCAATTGTTGGAGACATTTTCTTTGCCGGACCAGCTACTGGTGCCGCAATGAATCCAGCTCGTTGGTTTGGACCTGCTCTAGTTACAGGTGACATGGGATCTGCCCTGATCTATCTAGTCGGACCAATTGTTGGAGCTTTAGTTGCAGTGTTTGTATACGACTTAGTTATGAAACCAGCTAAGGTCTAAAAAACTAAAAAGAAAGCCCCCTAGCAGAAATGCTTGGGGGCTTTCTTAATTAAATCTGTTCTAAGTTGCTATTTAGTTGTTGCGTTCACAAACGGTGGTTTTGCCACAACAACTTCTAAGTCTCTGCCGCGAACATCAATGATTAACTGATCTCCTGCAGCAACGCCAGGATTTAAGAGCGCTAATGCGATTCCCTTTTGTAGTGTCGGTGAGAATGTACCGCTGGTAGTTTCGCCAACCACTTCCCCAGCAGCATTCTTAACTTGCATATGACTACGTGGAATACCTCGCCCCGTAGCCAGTAATCCCCAAGCAACTCGACTTGGTCCAGCTTCTTTTTCCGCAATCAGGGCCTCGCGACCAGCGAAGTTAGGTTTGCCCCAACCTACTGCCCAACCAGTTCGCGCTTGCACTGGTGAAATTTCTGGACTGATGTCTTGGCCATGCAATACATAACCCATTTCAGTGCGCAAAGTGTCGCGCGCGCCAAGGCCACACGGTAAAACACTTAAGGATTGGCCATTGCGCAGCAAGGTATCCCAAAGTGGCACCAAGCCGGCATTCTCAATTACTAATTCATAGCCGTGTTCACCGGTGTAACCAGTTCGACAGATACTCACAGCAAAGCCATTCCAGGTTGCGTCAACAAAGGCCATGTATTCATGATCTGTTGGAAGTTCCAGCGACTGGAGTAGTTCGGCAGATTTAGGACCTTGAATCGCAATGATTCCTTGGGTCAAGTGATTATTCTCAATCACAATATTCGCCGGAACGATTTTTTCCAAGTGCGCGACCACGGTAGATGCATTTCCAGCATTAGGAATGAATCGAACTTCTTCGTTGCTTACTAAATACACAATTAAGTCATCGATTATGCCGCCAGATTCATTGCAGAGCATTGAATACTGTGCCTGACCTGGTTTGATTCGATCTATGTCGTTTGCAAAAACACTATTTGCAAATTCATATGCACCCGGTCCAAGAATTCGGACTTTACCCATGTGAGATACATCGAAGATTCCTACCGCATTGCGCACGCCATTGTGCTCAGCAACTGTTCCAGCGGTGTATTCAATTGGCATATCCCAACCACCAAATGGACCCATCTTGGCTCCGAGGGCTAGGTGGCTGGCATGTAAGGCGACTTCAGGCATACCTAAACCGTACTAGTAACGTGTCGGGTGGACCACTTCGACGGCAAGTTGGAGATTTTTAAAAAGGAGCTAATCGTGGCTATCGATGTAACACCAAAGGTACCAACACTGACATACAAGTCTGGTAATCCATTAGCGACGCCAGTAAGTGCTGTCGTTGTTGGCCTCACTAGCGACAACAAGGTATCTGTCTTAGCCGATTCAATTCCAAAGGCAAGTGCTACGAAAATCGCTAACGCCTTTCGGGCTGTGGGTGCTACTGGAGCAATTGATGAAGTAGTTCGCATCCCAGCAGGTTCATTGGCAAGTGCTGAAGTGATAGTTGCTGTTGGCCTGGGTGGCGCTGCAAATGGAGTTAGCGCCGAACGACTACGTCGAGCTGCCGGAAGTGCTACTCGCTCCTTAGCTGGTTACAAGAAAGTAGCAATTGCGATCACGGCAAATGACGCCGTAGAAGCTGGTGCAATTTTAGAAGGTGCAGCTTTTGGCGCATATTCCTTCACCGAACATCGTGTAGCAACAATTAAAAAAACTAAGTCACCCGTTACGTCAATTGCATTATTTACAACTAAGCCACGCACTGCACAGCACCGTGATGCTTTGGTCCGGGCCCAAGTACTTGCTGATGGTGTTAGCTTTGCTCGAAACTTGATCAATACTTCTCCACTACATCTTGCGCCCGCAGACTTAGCGCGAGAAGCAAAAGCATTTCTTGCAGGTACCAAAGTCAAAGTTGAAATCTTGGATGAGAAAGCACTTGCCGCTGGTGGTTACGGCGGCATTCTTGGAGTCGGCCAAGGCTCGACTCGTCCCCCTCGCTTGATTCGCATGGAATACAAGCCAAAGGGCGCAAGTAAGCATGTGGCATTAGTTGGCAAGGGCATCACATTCGATACCGGCGGTATTTCCCTAAAGCCGCCAGCGAACATGCATCACATGAAAGATGACATGTCTGGCGCCGCTGCCGTTATCTCAACTATCCGAGCAATCGCAGATCTTGAATTGGACGTTGCTGTAACTGCTTATGCTGCCTGCGCTGAAAATATGCCTGGTGGTGGTGCGCAGCGTCCCGGCGATGTAGTAACTACTTATGGTGGTCGCACTATTGAAGTGCTTAATACTGATGCCGAGGGACGGTTAGTGATGTCTGATGCCCTAGTTCGCGCAGCCGAAGATAACCCAGATGTCGTGTTGGATATAGCAACTTTGACTGGTCATGCAGTCGTAGCACTTGGCCACCGAACTGCTGGCGTAATGGGCGATGATGCTGTCCGAGATGCAGTTAAAGTAAGCGCTGATCGTGCTGGTGAAGAATTTTGGCCGATGCCAATGCCAGAAGAATTACGTGCGGGACTGGATTCACTTGTTGCAGACATTGCAAATGTTGGCCCGCGTGAAGGCGGCATGCTCTCCGCTGGCTGGTTCCTGAAGGATTTCATTGCAGAAGGTTTACCGTGGGCTCATCTAGACATTGCCGGTCCAGCATTTAATCCAGGCTCTCCATATGGCTATACCCACAAGGGCGGAGTTGGCTTTGGAATTCGCACTATGGTCACCTTTATTGAAGATGTAATGGATGGTCGAGCCGAGATCTAAGCGCATTGCGCCAGACCCGACATACGTCTTGGTTCCAAGTCGTGAAAGACTAGGAAATACCGGAATGTAACCGGGTCTTATCGGCGGAGGTTTGATGCACGACATCGTGATTTTGGGTGGCGGAAGCGGCGGCTATGCCTGCGCTTTGCGAGCTTCACAACTAGGGCTTTCTGTTGTTCTAATAGAACAAGACAAACTCGGCGGTACCTGCTTACATCGTGGCTGCATTCCAACTAAGGCGTTACTGCATGCTGCCGAAGTAGCTGACACCGCTCGCGAAGGTGAGCACATTGGTGTGCACAGTACTTTCAATGGCATCGACATGACCAAAGTTAATGAATACAAAGACGGAGTCATCGGTCGCCTCTACAAAGGTTTGCAAGGTTTAGTAAAAAGCAGAGACATTACATATGTCGAAGGTGCTGGCAAATTAGTTGCTCCGAATGCTGTCGAAGTAAATGGCCAACGTTACGAAGGCAAAAACATTGTGCTTGCCACTGGTTCCTACGCTCGTTCAATTCCAGGACTAGATATCGATGGTCGCATCATGACTAGCGATCAAGCGTTACAGATGGATTACGTACCAAAGAGCGTGATGATCTTGGGTGGCGGTGTAATCGGAGTTGAGTTTGCATCAGTTTGGAAATCCTTCGGTGTCGACGTAACCATCATTGAAGGTTTACCTAATCTGGTTCCTGCTGAAGATGCTGCGGTATCTAAAGCCATGGAACGCGCATACCGCAAGCGCGGAATTGATTTCAAAACTGGCGTGCGCTTCCAGTCAGCTACTCAGGATGCAACTGGCGTCACAGTAACTCTCGAATCTGGCGACACAGTAAGTGCTGAATTATTGCTAGTTGCCGTTGGTCGTGGCCCACGTACGCAAGATCTTGGTTACGAAGAACAAGGCGTGAACATGGATCGCGGTTTTGTATTAGCGAATGACCGGCTGGCTACCAATGTTCTAGGAATTTTTGCAGTTGGCGACATAGTTCCTGGTCTACAACTAGCGCACCGCGGATTCCAGCAAGGAATTTTTGTTGCCGAAGAAATTGCTGGCCTTGCACCTGCCACGATCGATGAGCTTGGCATTCCACGAGTCACTTACAGCGAACCTGAAATTGCCAGCATTGGACTTACTGAAGCACAAGCCAAGGAAAAGTACGGCGAAGTCGAAAGCTACGAATACAACTTAGGCGGCAACGGCAAGAGCCAAATCCTCGGGACAGCCGGATTTATCAAATTGGTTCGCAAAAAGAGTGACGGCATTGTCGTTGGAGTGCACATGATTGGTGCCCGTGTCGGCGAACTAATCGGCGAAGCCCAACTGATTTACAACTGGGAAGGCACCGCTGAGGATGTTGCCCCATTAGTGCATGCCCATCCAACTCAAAACGAAGCAATGGGAGAAGCGTTCATGGCGCTGGCTGGCAAGCCGCTCCATGCCCACGCATAAGCGATAGCCTTAATACAACTAGTTAAAGGAGTAACGGCAAGTGGCCACTACGGTATCCATGCCCCAACTGGGCGAAAGCGTCACCGAAGGAACTGTAACTCGTTGGCTAAAAGCTGTGGGCGACACTGTTGCTGCAGACGAGCCATTACTTGAAGTATCGACCGACAAAGTTGATACTGAAATCCCCTCACCAGTAAGCGGGGTACTTACCGAAATCATTGCTGGTGAAGATGCCGTAGTTCTAGTTGGTGGCGCGCTCGCTGTTATCGCTGATTCTGGCAGCACTCCTGCTCCTGTTGCACAAGCTGCTCCTGTTGCACAAGCTGCTCCTGTTGAAGCTGTAGCCCCAGTAGAAGTAAAGCCTGAAGTTTCCGCACCGGCGGCGGCAACACCCAGCGCTTCGGCAACTGGGTTAGTTACACCGGTATTACTTCCAGCTCTAGGTGAAAGTGTCACCGAAGGAACCGTAACTCGATGGCTCAAAGCAATCGGTGATTCAGTTGCTGCCGATGAAGCATTACTTGAAGTATCAACTGACAAAGTTGATACTGAAATTCCTTCGCCTGTGTCTGGAATCTTGCTGGAAATTACTGTTGGCGAAGATGGTGTTGCCTTAGTTGGTGCGCAACTTGGCACAATTGGCGCACTTTCCGGTGCGGCGGCTGCAGAGTCTTCTTCAGCTCTTACTTCCGGCGCAACGTCATCACCGGTGATGACGGCGGTGGCTCCTGCGCCAACACCTACTCCGGCTCCAGTGCCAGTGCCAGTTGCACCTGCTGCTCTAGTGCCAACGCAAACAGCCAGCCCAAATAACAGCTCTGCTTATGCCACGCCGTTAGTTCGCAAAATTGCAGCCGAACGAGGCGTAGAACTTTCCACTGTCGTTGGAACTGGTGTTGGTGGTCGAATTCGAAAAGAAGATATTCTGACTGCTCCAACCACTCTTGCTCCCGTAGTAGTTCCTACCGATCGACCAGTTGAATCCAAGCCTCATGTTGCGCCTACTACTTCTGCCGTTGTCGCAAACTATGCTCCACCTAGCGAACTTCGTGGTCGAACTGAACCAATGTCCCGGCTTCGTAAAGTTATTGCCGAACGCATGGTTGAGTCACTACAAATATCTGCTCAGTTAACATCTGTGGTCGAAGTAGACGTAACTCGAATTTCTACCCTTCGCAATCGCTCAAAAGCTGCATTTGAATCTCGTGAGGGCGTAAAGCTTTCGTTCTTGCCGTTCTTTGCAAAAGCTGCCTGCGAGGCCTTGAAGCAATTCCCGAGCGTTAATGCCACTTTGGATCAAGAAGCCGGCACGGTAACTTACTTCGATGCTGAACATGTTGGAATTGCAGTGGATACCGAACGCGGACTACTTGTGCCCGTGATTCGCGATGCTGGAGATCTAAATATTGGTGGCCTGGCACGAAAGATAAATGATCTGGCAGAGCGCACTCGCACTAACAAGCTCTCCCCTGACGAATTAAGTGGTGGAACTTTCACCATCACAAATACCGGCAGTCGTGGCGCATTGTTCGATACCCCAATCATTAATCAGCCACAGGTGGCAATTTTGGGAACTGGCGCAGTGGTAAAGCGTCCAGTTGTAACAACAGACGATACTGGCGCCGATGTAATCTCAATTCGCCAGATGGTTTACTTGGCATTGACTTACGATCATCGATTAGTAGATGGCGCCGATGCCGCTAGATTCCTATCGGCTATCAAAGCCCGACTTGAAGAAGGCGCATTTGAAGCGGATTTGGGTCTGTAATTACAACTAGCCCTATTCCCCAGTTCATAGCAAAGTAGAACCATGCGCATTGTTATTGCAGGATCTTCCGGCCTAATCGGCACCGAGTTAGTCACGTCACTACGAAGTGATGGACACGAAGTGATCAAGTTAGTGCGACGCAAACCTGCTGCCTCATCTGAGGTTTATTGGAATCCAGCTGCTGGCGAGATTGATAGTTCAGCATTAGTGGGCTGCGACGTGATCATTAACCTGGCTGGCGCTGGTGTTGGTGACCGAAGGTGGAGCAATAGCTACAAGGAATTGATTAGAAGTTCGCGCGTTGATACGACTTCGTTGCTTGCGGAAACAGCAGCTGACCTAAAGCTAAAGGTTTTTATCGCGGGCAGTGCCATTGGTTGGTATGGCGATACTGCTGACCGACAAGTGGATGAAACTTCACCTCCTGGTGAGGGATTCTTAGCTGAAGTAGTTGTGGCTTGGGAAACTGCTTCGAAACCAGCTCGGGACGCTGGCGTTCGCGTAGTAAACATTAGGACGGGCTTAGTGGCTTCCAAGCATGGTGGCGCCTGGGCCAAACTGTTGCCCATTTTTAAGTTTGGAGCTGGCGGAAAATTGGGTTCCGGCAAACAGTATTGGTCATTCATCTCAATGCGAGATGAAATTGCTGCAATCAAGTTCTTAATAGATTCACCAAACATTTCTGGGCCAGTTAATTTAACTGCTCCCCAGCCGGCAACTAACACAGAAGTAACCAAGGCCATGGCAAAAGTGTTTAAACGGCCAGCGCTTTTCCCAGTTCCGGCATTTGCCCTCAAAACCATTCTTGGCGAATTTTCCCAAGAAGTTTTAGGCAGCTCACGCGTGATTCCTAAGGTGTTACTCGATAACGGATTTAAGTTCGCTGACCCAGATATTGAAAGTGCGATGCGCACTTTGGCTACAAAGTAGTGCGATGTCTCAGATCCCCCAAAAAACTGACGTAGTTGTCATTGGTGCTGGGCTAGCGGGTCTTGCTGCTGCTCGGCGCTTAACAATTGCCGGGCGGGAAGTTTGCATAATCGATGCTGGTGATGACATCGGCGGCAGAGTTCGAACTGATGACGTCGATGGCTTGTTACTAGATCGTGGCTTCCAGCTTTACAACCCGTCATACGACGAGGGTCTGAGCGTCTTAGATCTGAAGGCTTTAGACATCAAAAGTTTTTCGCCCGGTGTAATTGTCTCAATTGATGGCCGTAGTTATAAATTGGCAGACCCAAAGCGCGAACCATCTTGGGCCGTTGATAGTTTGCTAGCGCCAGTTGGAAAAATCTCGGCAAAATTGAAGTTTGCTAAGTATGCCCTTGGATTAGCGATATCTAAATCGAGCTCGACTGGGTATGACCAGCGCACTGACGCTTTCTTGCGGGCTAAATTTGGCAAAGATTTGACGGAAAAAGTTTTGCGTCCATTCTTGGCTGGGGTATTCCTAGAACCAGACTTAGCAACTTCCAAGCGTTTTCTCGATATAACTCTAAAGTCTTTTGTTGCTGGCACGCCAGGAGTTCCGCGCACTGGCATGCAGGCAATTCCAAGGCAGCTTGCCGCACAGTTACCTGCTGACAGCATTCGCCTGAATGTAACGGCCAGCGCGGTTGCCAGCACAATGGTTCGAACTGATCAAGGTGACATCCGCTGTCGCTCAGTGGTCATTGCAACCAATGCTCGAAGTGCCAAGATCTTGGTGCCAAGTTTGCAAGTGCCAAACAGCAATGCCGTTACTACTTGGTATCACTTAGCTGATTGTGCTGGCGCCGAGCTAACTGATGGCAAGAGCACGCTGGTAATAGATGGCAAAAAGTTCAACGGCCACATTGATGACCCAACTCGCCCACTTGTTAACACCGTCGTGATGACAAATGCAGCTCCTTCATACGCCACAGGTAACCGAACTTTAATTTCTTCATCTGCATTAGGTGTACATCATTCAAGTCAGGCTGAAAACTTAGTCAGGTCACACTTAGCAGCGCTCTACAAGGTTTCAACTTCGAATTGGACGCACGTCGCAACTTATCCCGTACCCGATGCACTCCCAATGATGGCTGCGCCGCATGACACTGAACAATCAGTTCGACTATCCGATGGGGTTTACCTTGCCGGTGATTACCGACAAGTTTCCTCGATTAACGGAGCACTGGCTAGTGGTCGTCGCGCCGCCGAAGCATTGTTAGTTGATGACCTTTAGTTAATTGCCCCTAGGCGCAAAGCTGTCTCTAAAACTTCACCGTTAACTAATTCGACGCGGTAAGCATTGGCTTTTGAGTCTGGGGTATCTACTACAACTTCAATAGCATCACTGTTTTGATAAACGATTGCCGCATGATCATCAGTTGCAAAAGACAGTGGCAAAGTTTTTGCTTGGACTAGCGAGTGTAATAGTGGACGTCGTTGGGCCTCATTGTCATAGTGCACCCCATTTCCATATGGGATTAATGCCATGCCGTTAGTGACGGTCTCCAGTTTTGGTCCAAAGGAATCGGTTGGGCCACCTATGTGCCAGCAAATTGAACCAGCACTTACGCCAGCCATAACTGCGCCGCGCTCCCAAGCCGCGCGAGCTGCTTGCGTTACGCCATGTAATTCCCAAAGTGCCAATAAGTTTGCAACTGAACCGCCGCCTACCCAGACGAGATCTGCGCGATCAAAAGCCTGATCAACTGGAACATTTGGTTGGGTAAACAATGCCAAGTGCTCAACATCAACGCCCAGTCCAGAAACTGCCTGATAGCTCGTTGCTAGATAGTTTGGATTATCGCCACTTGCTGTCAGTACGAACAAAACTCGTGGTCGCGATTTACCAGTAAGTTCCAAGGCACGCTTAAAGATTTGCCCTGGAAGCATCACTCCCCAGCGGTCAGTTTGTATAAACCCACCGCTGGAAGCAACTATGTATCGGTTAGTCACGAGACCGAAATGCTTTCTGGATCAACTAGTGGGCCTTCGCTTTTACCAAGTTTGCTTGGCCACCAGATTTTTGCACCAATGTCATAGGAAAGCGCTGGCACTAACAAGCTACGAACGATAAAGGTATCTAGCAATACACCAAATGCGACTGCGAAACCAAGTTCAGCCAGGAATACCAATGGCAAAGTTCCGAGTACGGCAAACGTGGCTGCTAACACCACACCTGCTGATGTAATAACACCACCAGTAACAGTGAGTCCCTTCTTGATTCCCGGGCGCGTACCAAGTTTCTTGGCTTCCTCGCGCACTCGAGTCATCAAGAAGATGTTGTAGTCAATACCAAGAGCTACCAAGAACACGAAGGTGAACAAGATGAACGATCCATCTGTGCCAGCAAATCCGAATAAGTTCGTGAACACTAAGTGACTTATTCCAAGAGTTGCACCGAACGACATCACAGTTGTGATGATCAGTAGTACTGGCGCTATCAAACTACGAAGCAAAAGCGACAAGATAATTCCAATTACCAGAAGCGCCGTAGGAATAATTAAGTTGCGATCGCGCTTATTGGTCTGCTGAATATCAAAGTTAACTGCGGTCGTACCACCGACAAGCGAAGTCTCACTAGCGCTATGAGCAGCTTCCCGAATTGCTGGAATGTAGCCCTGAGATTCGACAGAATCAGCAGGTTTATCCAAGGTAACTTCAAGTTGAATTAATCCATCAACAACCACTGGCGTTGGTTCTGGGCCACCCGGAATAAATGGTGTGGTGGTTTGCTTAACGTCCACGACACCGTCTGCTGCAGTAAGTGCTGCAATCAGTGCATCCTTATCAGACTCAGGTCCAATCACGATTGTTGGATCTCCCGAACCAGCCGGGAAATGCTCAGACAATTTCTCTAAGCCAACAACTGAATCTGGGTTTCCAGTAAATGCGTCAGTCTGCGCCAACCCATTACTCTTTAGCTGGGTGACAAATGACATTGCAATAATCAAGAACAGTCCCGAAAGAATCCAAGTGCGACGTGGTCTACGACCAACTAAGCCAGCGACTTTGGACCAAATGCCAGAAAGGTTTTCATCAACGTCATCATGCTTTGGTCGCCTCGGCCAGAAAATCCAGCGGCCAGCAAGAACCAAAATCGCAGGTAACATCGTGAGCATTACTAATTGCGCAGAAAAAACACCGATCGCTGCAACAGGTCCAAGTGAGCGCACTGACTTTAGATCAGATAACCCAAGAACCAAAAGCCCGGAGATAACGGTTAAACCAGAAGCTGCGATCGGCTCGATAACGCCTTTCCAGGCCACCACCATGGCATCAACTCGGCTGTCATAGTGATGCAATTCCTCACGATATCGCGCGATCAACAAGAGCGCATAGTCCGTGGCAGCGCCGATAACGAGAACCGATAAAATTCCCTGGGACTGACCATCCAAATCCAAAATGTTTTCTTTGGCCAGGATATAAACGATGCCTCCAGCTAATGACAGCGCGATTGTGGAACAGAACAACGGAATTATCCAAAGAACGGGTGAGCGATAAACAGCAATCAGAATCAAGGCCACGACAATCAGCGTGGTCTTTAGTAAGTCAGTATCAATCGAGCCGAAACTGTCGAACAGGTCGGCCAAGATGCCACCGATGCCCGTTACATGCGATTCAAAACCCGCTACCTGTCCGGCTTGCGCACGAATGGCTTTGACAACTTCAGGGAGCGCAGGCTTTTGATTATCCAGTGGAGCTGCCAAGGCATCATTGTCTAGTGGAATTGACATCAAAATTCCATTGCCATCTTGCGATGGAATTGGAATTAGTTGTGCGCCAGCGGCCAAATAATCTCCAACGGTGTTATTTGATCCAGCAACAGGAGCCGAAGCAACTGCAACTCCAAACTCCCCCACGGCTGCAATGCCAGCAGCATCTGCCGATCCGGTGAAAATAACTAATGCTGGCAATACCGAAGTGTCTTGAGAAGTGAATTTGGTAGCCAATTCTGAAGCTTTAGTGGACTCTGCCGAAGTGGGCAAGAACCCGGCGTTATCGTTTTGCTGAACACTAGAAAGTTTTCCAAATAGCGGTCCAGCGACCCCACTGATAGCAAACCAAGCAATGATTATCGCAATTGCACCCCAAAGTAGTTTCCTGCCATTACGGTCAGTTTTCTTCTTGCGACGATCAATTTTCTCAGACATACGAGTAAAGCCCTTTTAGTTGTTGGATGTAATTATTCTAATTCACGTTTGGTTCACCTGCAGGCTCGGTATCCCTTGCAAAATCAGTCAAATCTGCGCATAGGCTGAGATCATGTCGTTTGTTATCGAGTCTCTAGGCATTGGCCAGGAACTCATTAGTTATCAAACTGGCTGGGATTTACAACGAAAATTTCATGCTCAGGTGGTTGCCAAGACACAACCTGACACAATTTTGATGCTAGAGCATGAATCTGTGTACACAGCAGGTCGTCGTACTGAATCTTTTGAGCGTCCTACTGATGGCACTCCAGTTATTGATGTTGATCGCGGTGGCAAAATTACTTGGCATGGACCTGGACAGCTAGTCGGCTACCCCATCGTTCATTTGCCCTCACCCATGGATGTAGTGGCGCATGTGCGAAGGCTAGAAGATGTGTTGATCGGAATATGTGCTGATTTTAATTTAACTACTGCTCGAGTAAAAGGTCGCAGTGGTGTCTGGGTACTTGATGCAACGCAAGATCGCAAAATAGCTGCAATCGGCGTGCGCGTAGCTCAAGGAGTGACAATGCATGGCTTTGCGCTTAATTGCAATAACGACTTGTCTTGGTTTGATCGCATTGTGCCATGCGGCATTAAAGATGCCGGCGTGACAACTTTGAGTCAGGAACTAGGTATCGAAGTCCCAGTAGCTGGCGTTTTGGAAAGTGCAAATTTACATCTACATCGAGTCTTTGATCCGATTGCAAACATTCATTCTAGTTTTGTAGTTGCCAGATGAGGCGTCCCATTGCCTTCCTACTCATGGCAGTAACTATCCTCGTGCTGCCGATTGCCGTTATTTCGCTAATTATTTCTCGAAAAGCTGTAACTGGAAATGAGTATGCGGCTGTGGTCGAAATCCTAGGAACAAATAATGCGCCGGGTGCAATCCAGATTTTTGGCGCAGACACCCAAACAATTTCAAATATTCTGGATTGGATTGACACTTGGAGCATGGCTCTTCTTGTTAGTGCAATAGCGATTTCCTTAGCCGCATTTTTACTTAGTAATGATCGAATTCGGGCCGGTCGACAATTGAGCTTAGGGCTATTTTTCACTTTTGGGATTTGGTCAGTGATTATCAATAAAAGTAACGATGTCTTCACTACAGCAATTGGCGATTCAATCTCGGATTTTTCTGCAGTTGTCATCGCTACCTACTTAGCGGCGCTGTCCCAGTCATTACTTGACCTGATAGGTGGCTTGGCGCTAGTTTTCGGTATAACCGCACTTGGCATGTGGTTCTTGGGTACTAGCCGCAACGCACCGCATAATCTCACAGGCAACTAGACTGGCAATTGTGTCGACGCCGTATCTTGAGCAACCTGATGGTAAATCTGATGGCCCCAAGTTGCTTCGTATTGAGGCCCGAAATTCCTTAACTCCTATTGAGCGAAAGCCCGAGTGGATCAAGACCAAGTTAAAGACCGGCCCGGAATACACCCAGATCATGGACTTAGTGAAATCCGAAGGTCTACATACTGTCTGCCAAGAAGCAGGCTGTCCAAACATTTTTGAGTGCTGGGAAGATCGTGAAGCCACTTTCCTTATTGGTGGTGACCAGTGCACGCGCCGATGTGACTTCTGCCAGATTGATACTGGTAAGCCAGTTGATTTAGATCGTGATGAACCGCGACGTGTTGCCGAATCTGTGAAAACTATGCAGCTGCGATACGCCACCGTCACAGGTGTAGCTCGAGATGATCTGCCCGATGGCGGAGTTTGGCTCTACGCCGAAACAATTCGACAAATTCATGAAGTAGTTCCTGGTTGCGGCGTTGAAATGCTCGCTCCTGACTTCGATGGCAAACCAGAATTACTCAAAGAAGTTTTTGAATCTCAACCAGAAGTTTTTGCTCACAACATTGAAACGGTTCCCCGGATCTTCAAGCGAATTCGTCCAGGTTTTCGCTATGAACGCTCACTTGGCGTGATTACTGCGGCACGTGATTTTGGACTAGTTACCAAAAGCAATTTGATTTTGGGTATGGGCGAAGAAATCCCCGAAGTTCACCAGGCCTTACGTGACTTGCATGAAGCTGGTTGCGACCTAGTTACCATTACTCAGTATTTACGACCATCATTACGTCACCATCCCGTGGATCGCTGGGTTCGCCCGGAAGAATTCGTGGAATTAGCCAAAGTTGCCGAGGAAATTGGGTTTGCAGGAGTACTTAGCGGACCATTGGTTAGATCTTCATATCGAGCCGGCAAACTTTATAAGCAAGCCATTGCAGCCCGAAATTCTTCCAGCGTTTAAGGTAGTTACATGTCAGTAAAGATGCCAGAGCCAAAGAAACAGCGTTGGTACGTCCAAATAATCGAGACCTATAAATTTGCCTCGAAAGAGATTTCGTTCCTAGCGCTACGTCTACTTGCGGTTTTTGCAGTCGTATTCGGAATCATTTTTGCAATCGGTGTCGCACTAAATATGCCGGTAATTATCGGAATCCTTGCATTTGGCACTGCCCTACTTTCAACTACTTACTACTTCGGGAAAATTGCTGAGAACGCAGCATATTCTTCGATCGAAGGGCAAGTTGGTGCGGCCGCTTCTGTGCTAAACGCTCTTCGTGGCGCTTGGCTTGTAACTCCAGCTGTCGGTGTCGACAAAAATCAAAATATGGTGCACCGTGTCGTTGGTCGCCCTGGCATCATTTTGGTGGGAGAAGGTAGTCGTCCGCATTCCCTTGTTCTCGAGCAACGTAAGGCACATGCCAGATACGCACAAGGCGTTCCAATTCACGAAATTATTGTCGGTGAAGGTGATGTCACTATCTCTAATCTGCAAAAGAGAGTAAAGAAATTAGGCAAGTCACTGCGTCCTGCCGAAGTTACTCAGGTACGCAATCGACTTAAGGCATTACCGCAAACGGCGTTACCGATTCCAAAGGGACCTTTGCCTACGAACCGAAAGGTGCCACGTCGATGAGTGACATTTTTACCACAATAAGGGAAGCACTCTCTCAAGTACCGATCTCATACGCCTTGGGCGCAATTCTGGTCGTTGTTTTCCTAGCAAAGAAACTAATTAAATGGGCAATTATTTTTGCAATCCTGATGTTTTTCCTCTTGCCATATCTAGATCAGCAAGGCTACTTAGATTCAATTAAGTCCGTACTTAACTAGCACTGAGTTAGTTACTTAACAGCTCGAGCCACGTCTCCGGCAGTTGCAATCCACACTTCATCATGTGACTTAACAAAAGTTAAAAATCGTTCCAACATGGCAATCCGGCTTGGGCGACCAATAAATTGTGGATGCATGGTGAGCATTGTTAGTCCACCAAGTGCGCTGATTCCCGTGAATTCCTCGCGCCAAATCTCTTCAACATCACGAGCTGATCTAATCGTGCGATTCCAGTCACTGCCGACACTAAACCAAAAGTACGGGGCATCATCTAGCATCCATTGCACTGGCAATTCCACTAATTTGTGAGCTGGATGTAGATACGGCTTAATGTCATCCATCATGCTTGAGGAATACTCAAACCCATGTTCAACCAGCAGATCAAAAGTGTTAGGGCTTACTTCCCAAGATGGCGACCTATATCCGGTAACTGAAACTCCAAACTGCTCTAAGGCAGCTTTGCCATCTAGTAACTCAGCAAGTTCTTGCGCTTTAGTTAACTTGGTTGGTGAGGTATGGGTGTAGCCATGATGGCCAAGCTCATGACCATGTGCCACTATCTCTCGCATCTGATCGGGATAGCGCTGCGCAACTTTGCCGGGCGTGAAAAATGTAGCTGGCAATCCCAAATGATCAAGTACATCGAGAATTAAGCCAAGGCCGACTTTTGCGCCATATGTCCCTTGTGACAGCACGCCTGGTCGATTCACGTTGTCTGGGTTTTCCGCTAACCAGACTTCTTCGGCATCAAAGTCAAAACTAATTACGAACGCACTGGTTTTACCAGCAGGTAATTCAAGCATGGCTCTATCCTGCCCGTATCACTATCGTGCCCACAGCTTTATCGTGTAGACCGCGACCATCTCGGTCCCAAATCAGCGCCGGTACCACTAAACAAAGCAATGCAGTTCTGGCCAGAACTTTCAAGAAACTAACCGATCTAGGACTTATTGAAATTAGACGAATGCCAACAATTTTGTAGCCAAACGACGCTCCAGTTGAAGCTGTCAGCAAGAAGACCTCAAGTGCAAAAACACCTAGCGTGGCTGCGCCAAAATCGCCGGAACCATAAACCAAATCAACAAACAATAAATGTGTGACCAAAATGGCCGCGAACCAATCGATGGTTAGCCCAAAGATTCGGCGGCCCATTCGAGCTACAGATCCGATGCCTTGTTGCGGTAGTCCAAATCGCTGCCCCGGATATCCAAAGTCGATGCCTTGATCTTCTAATGCTGCCTTTGGCCCCGAAAGCCAGGATCCGATATCGCGTCTATCCACGCTTTAACTCTAAGTCCAGGTGGATTTTGGCGCTCGTGGGGCGGGCTGTAACAATGCCGAAACACTTGGGACACGGCTTTGAAACTCAAGCCCGTTAAGTTGAACCCATACCCCAGAGAAACCTCTGGTGGTTGAGGCGACAACTACATGGAGGATCAATGTCCAACCTGGGACTAAAAACCCCCGAAGATGCACTTAAGTACATCAAGGACAACAATATTCGTTTTCTAGACGTCAGATTCTGTGATCTACCTGGCGTAATGCAACACTTCAACGTTCCAGTGGAATCAGTTGACGCGGATTTCTTCGCCGGTGGCCAGATGTTTGATGGCTCATCGATTCGCGGCTTCCAGTCCATTCACGAATCAGATCTAAAGTTACTAGCTGATGTGACTACTGCCTTCGTTGATCCATTCCGTAAGGAAAAGACTCTGGTCATGAACTTCTCAGTTCACGATCCATTCTCAGATGAACCATATGCTCGCGATCCCCGAAATGTTGCGGCTAAAGCTGAGGCTTACTTAGCTTCCACTGGCATCGCTGATACTGCGTTCTTTGCCCCAGAAGCAGAGTTCTTTGTATTCGATTCTGCTCGATTCAAAACCAGCACAAACGAATCTAGCTACCACGTAGATTCGATTGAAGGTGCGTGGAACTCAGGTAATGAGTACAACGCCGATGGTTCAGATAACCGTGGCTACAAGACTCGCATTAAGGGTGGTTACTTCCCAGTTTCTCCAACTGATCAAATGGCTGACTTACGCGATCAGATGGTTGTTCGGCTTGCCGAGGTTGGATTGCTTGTTGAGCGCTCCCACCATGAAGTTGGAACTGCTGGACAAATGGAAATCAATTACCGCTTTAACACATTGTTAAAAGCTGCTGATGAAGTAATGCTTTTCAAGTACGTGATTCGTAATACCGCTTGGGAAGGTGGCAAGACTGCAACTTTCATGCCTAAGCCACTTTTTGGTGATAATGGTTCAGGTATGCACGTGCATCAGTCACTTTGGACCAAGGGTTCACCTTTGTTCTACGACGAGCGCGGGTACGGTGGGCTATCAGATCTTGCGCGTTGGTACATCGGTGGAATTTTGAAGCATGCGCCGTCACTCTTGGCCTTCACTAACCCAACTGTTAACTCGTATCACCGGTTAGTTCCTGGTTACGAAGCACCAGTTAACTTGGTTTACTCACAGCGCAACCGCTCGGCTTGCTTGCGAATTCCAGTTACCGGAAGTAACCCGAAAGCTAAGCGCATTGAGTTCCGTTGTCCTGATCCGTCAAGCAACCCATACTTGGCGTTTGCTGCCATGTTGATGGCTGGTCTTGATGGCATCAAGAACAAGATCGAACCACACGCTCCAGTAGACAAAGACCTATACGAATTGCCGCCAGAAGAAGCTGCAGATATTCCACAAGTTCCATCATCTTTGCCAGAGGTGCTTGAGGCCCTTGAAGCTGATCATGATTACTTGCTTGAAGGTGGCGTATTCACCAAGGATCTAATCGAAACCTGGATTCACTACAAGCGAACCGCAGAAATTGATTACGTTCGGCTACGTCCACATCCAGCTGAATTCGAGCTCTACTACGACATGTAAAGCCATGTTGTAAAAAGCACCTGCAGCCTTTGGCTGTAGGTGCTTTTTACTGCCCGCGTGCTGCTCCCAGAATTTGACTTCAATAGAGTCAATCCATGACTTTGGCTCAGCCTGGCTCCTGGCGCTCCCCAATTACTCCAGAGATGTTGACCGAATCTGGAGTTACCTTCGGATACACCCAAACTTTCGATGGTGAACTGTATTGGGATGAGTTGCGACCGACAGAAAACGGTCGAAATGTTGTAGTTAGTAAAACTGGCGGAGACTTACTGCCACCACCTTGGAGTGCTTCCACTCGGGTGCACGAAATGGGTGGCCTGAGTTGGCTAGTTTGCACCTGGCAAAAGGTGACTGGTGTTTTATTCGCCGAGAAAACCGATCAGCGTATCTATTGGTTGGCACCCGGTGCGGGACCAGTTCCAATTACGCCGGAAAGCCCGACCGGCACACTTGCCAGGTATTGCGACTTTTTGATTCGAGATTCTGAAATTTGGTGCATCCGAGAAATTACTCGTGGTCATGAAACCAGCAGAGATTTGATTGCAATTAACCCAGTGGGTGAAATTAGAACACTGGATGCGAATTCTCATTTCTATGCACACTTAGTGCTGTCACCAGATCAAAACTCATTGGCTTGGATTAGCTGGGAACATCCGCAAATGTCGTGGGATGGAACCGAACTTCGAGTCGCAAAAATCTCAAGTAACGGTGAATTAGCAACCAGCGAAGCTCGGGCGGGCTCGACATCGGAAGCTGTCAATAGTCCAGTCTGGGCAAATAATGAAACGTTGTTTTACTTAAGTGATAAATCTGGTTTTTGGAATATCTGGGAAACATCAGGCCTGGGCTCTAATCGTCAAGTTGTTAGTGAATCTGCGGAATGGTCAAAGCCGATGTGGCAAGTAGGCATGAATCTGCTGCGCATACTTCCTGATGGCAAACTTGTTGGTATTCACGGTTCCCCTGCCGCGGAGAAAGTTGCAGTAGTTGATCCAACTACTGGCGCAGTTACCGATTGTAAATCAGAGTTGTCTAACTTCAGCCAAATTAGCGTTCACGATAATCAGATATTTGCAATTGGTGGTGGCGTAAAAGTGCCGGCCGCAATAGTTGAGTTCTCTGCAAGTACCGGCCAGGACGCAGGCACTATTAGTGAGGTGTCTCTGCCTGTTGATGTCAGATATTTTCCAACGGTCCGTAATGTTTCATTTCCAAGCAAAGCTGGCCGAACTGTTCACGCATTTATTTCAGAAGCCACAAATCCAGATTTTGAAAGTAGTGAAAAGCCACCAGTAATAATTACGGCGCATGGTGGACCTACTGCAAACACCACTGGAGTTGCCGCGATTAAGCGAGCCTTCGTAACGTCTCGTGGGTTTACGGTGGTTGACGTGGATTATGGTGGCTCCACCGGCTACGGCAGGGATTATCGCGAAGTACTTAAAGGCCAGTGGGGCATCGTTGATACTGAAGACATCTTGGCGGTTGTGGCCGGGTTAATCGAAAGTGGCATCGCAGACCCGAACCAGATTCTGATTCGTGGCGGTAGTGCAGGTGGCTTTGTAGTACTTAATGGCCTAGTACATAGCAATGTTTTTGCTGCTGGCGCTAATTACTACGGCGTTGCCGAGCTCACGATGTTGGCACAAGATACTCATGACTTCGAATCAAGGTACTTAGATTCATTAGTAGGGGCGTATCCGCAAGAGCGCGATTTATACATTGAGCGCTCTCCCCTAACCTACGCAGATAACTTAACTTCGCCCTTAATAATCTTTCAAGGCGCAGATGATCCAATAGTTCCACCATCGCAATCGCAAGCATTTCGAGATGCTTGCATCAAGAATGGCATTAAACATAAGTACTTTGAATTTCCTGGCGAAAGCCATGGATTTAGGAAAAGTGAAACCATTATGACTTGTGCTATCGAAGAACTTAAGTTCTATGGTGAAGTTCTAGGATTTACGCCAGATCTATAACTAACTGACTAAACTCGCGTTACTGACTTCAACTACTCGCAGAGGAGAAAGAAATGATCGTTACCTATAAAGAGGACTTAATTGGTGGTCCCCGGCACCGCAAAGTTTCTACTGGAACCAGTCTACGAATGCTAACTCGCGAAGATGGTGTTGGATTTTCCTTCCATGACACCGAACTTGAGGCCGGCACAACTACAACTTTGCAATACAAGAATCACATTGAAGCAAATTACATTATTGACGGCACCGGTGAGCTCGAAAACTTAGAAACTGGCGAGAAATTTGAAGTGCGCCCTGGCATGACTTACACCCTCGATAAGCACGATCGCCATCAAATGCGCTCGCATACAAAACTGCGAATTATTTGTGTATTTACCCCATCCCTAGTTGGCACTGAAGTGCACGACGAAGATGGCTCTTACCCACTGCTTTAGTAGCGAGACTCCGAAGGCTTAGGTAAGGCTGCAATATCTGCCAAGTCTTGGGTGGTCAAAACAATTTCAACTGCTGCGGCATTTTCTTCCAACCACTTACGACGCTTAGTTCCTGGAATTGGAACTATGTTCTCGCCCTGTGCCAAAACCCAAGCCAAAGCAATTTGCGCAGATGATGCATCATGGCGCGCTGCTACTGCGGCAATGCCATCGATGATTTTCTGATTTTCGGCAATTGCTTCTGCCGTAAACCTTGGGTTAGCGCTGCGGAAATCACCTTCTGCAATTGAATCCGCGGTAACTGTTCCAGTTAGAAAGCCACGTCCCAATGGCGAGAATGGCAAAAAGCCAATATTGTTTTCGGCGCAATACGCAATCACGCCATTTTTCACATGTTCATCAGTCCAAATCGAAAACTCGCTTTGCACGCTGGTAACCGGATGAATTGCGTGGCACTTCGCCGTTTCCTCAACAGTTGTTTCAGATAGTCCGATGTAACGAACTTTTCCTTGCTCGACTAAACCGGCAAGTGCTCCCCAGGTTTCCTCAATTGGAACTTCAGGATCAACTCGATGGAGCTGATACAAATCGATGTAATCTGTGCCCAGCCGACCTAAGGAATCCTCGCAAGCCTGTCGAACATATTCAGGCTTACCGTTCTTGCCGTAAGAAGTCATGTTTATCGGAGTTAGGCCACACTTCGATGCAATGATGGCCTGGTCGCGCAACCCATCCTTGACTAGGTATTCACCCAAGATTTCTTCATTTGTCCATGGACCATAAACATCTGCAGTATCAAAAAGCGTGATACCCAGCTCTAGCGTGCGATGAATGGTTGCACGTATCTCTGCTTTATCTGCATCAGCGACGTTGTATCCCCACGACATTGGCATACAGCCAAGTCCGATGGCACTTACTTCAAGGTCACGTAGCTTGCGAGTTGGCATGGAATTTGTCATGACTCAAATCCTAGTGCTGGAAAACCTTATGGCTAATTCGTGGACTAAAAGATTAAGTCGTAGCGACGAAATACTTCATCCTGTTTCCAGCCACGGCTTTCATACAGTGCTTGGGCCGCAGTGTTGTCATGGGCTGTCCGCAAGAAGATTCGCGTAGCCCCAGCCTCTCGAGCTGCAGCTTCGGCCGCGTCCATTAGCAAGTGGGCAATGCCTTGGCCCCGGCTAGTTTCGGCCACATAAAGATCATTTAGTAACCAAACTGCACTTAGCGAAACCGTTGAAAACGTCGGATAGATCATGGTGAAGCCAACTGGATTGCCATCAGTGCGAGCAATGAACACAACTGCTTCGTCATTTGTAAGACGCTCCGTTAAGAATTTTGCAGTATTTGGACTTTCTGACTGCTTATAAAAATCTCGGTATTTCTCAACTAGCGGATGTAGCTCGGCTAAATCAGAAATTGAAGCTCTAGTGATGTCTGTCATGCTTTTGATTCTAGTGAAGTGGGTTTTACCCCACATGCACCACAGCATCGTTTGCACCCAGGGTGTCTTTGTCAGCATTAATCATGAATACCCAAATCACAGCACCCAAAATCATAAATCCAGCACTCCAGGTAAATGCAGTGGTGAATCCTTCAGTGAGACCAAAGGCAGCCGCACCAGCATTTGCCGGATTTGTTGGATCAATCATGTTGTCCACAAAATAATTTGTAGTCGCAGTAACTGCAATTGTGTTCAAGAATGCAGTTCCAAGTGCGCCACCAATTTGTTGGGCAGTGTTAAGAACTGCAGATGCGACGCCAGCATCATGGTTATCCACTCCAAATAATGCAGTAGCTGAGATTGGTACGAATACCAAACCCATACCAAGACTTAGCACCATTAGCGCTGGCAAGATGTGGCTCACATAGGTACTCGATGGTTCCAGGCGAGTTAATAACAGCATGCCGGCAGTAGCCATAACTAATCCAGTGAAAGAAACGTACCTAGGTCCGAATCTCGGTAACGCCTGAGATGCAATACCGGCACTGATACCTACGCCTACTGAGAATGGCAAGAACAGTAACCCAGCCTTCACTGGTGAATATTGCAAAATGCCTTGGAAGAAGTAAGCCAAGAATAAAAACATTCCAAACAGGCCGGCTCCGACGATAAACGAAGTTAAGTAACTTGCGCCACGGTTGCGGTTAAGCAAGATCTTCATTGGTAGCAATGGATGACTAGTGCGACTTTCGATAACAAAGAAAGCAACCAACAACACAATGGATCCTGCAAACCACTTCAGGGTGGCCGGATCACTCCAGCCAAGTTTGCCAACTTGAGTTATGCCATAAACCAACGAAACTAAACCAAGACTTGAAGTGATTGCGCCAGGAAAATCGTATCTAGTGTCGCCAGTTGCTTTACTTTCATGAACGTTTGGAATTGCAAGAAAGAATGCAGCAACTGCAATTGGCACGTTGACAAGCAAGCACCAGCGCCACGATGCATATTCAGTTAATACGCCACCGAGAATCAATCCGATTGCGGCGCCGCCTGCAGAAAGTCCACCGTAGACTCCAAATGCTTTAGCGCGCTCTTTTGAATCCGAAAAAGTTGTAGTTATCAAAGATAAAGCTGCCGGAGCTAGCAATGCTGCAAAGGCGCCTTGTAGCGCACGCGAAGCAAATAGCATTTCCTGATTTTGCGCGATACCACCGACGGCTGAAGCACCTGCAAAGCCAAGGAGGCCTGTCATAAATGCACGTTTACGTCCCCAGAAATCTGCAATACGTCCACCTAGCAGTAACAATCCGCCAAATGCCAAGGTGTAACCCGTAACTACCCACTGCCGGTTTGCGTCCGTAATTCCTAAGTCTGCTTGCAATGATGGCAATGCAATGTTCACAATTGAAGCGTCCAAGACCACCATCAACTGAGCAATGGCGATAACCATTAATGCACGCCAGCGATTTGGATCCAGTTGATTTGAAATTTGGGCAGGGCTTACGTTGGACATTGGTCTCCTGGTGGATACTTACAAAACTTTCTCGACTCCCCACTCTTCCACATCCAAGCAACATCTGGCTTCAATTACGCGCCAGGCGTAGGGACATCCATAAACTAGCTAGTCCCGTTCGAGATAGTCTGGAGTTATGCGCACCTATCTGGAATTCCTCAAAATCCCAGGCGTAAAGCGACTGGTCGTAAGCGCATTACCTGGCCGACTTTCCTACGCCATGATTGCGCTGTCTACTTTTTTCTTTGTTCAAGATGTAACTGGATCCATTACTCTGGCTGGCATTGCAACGGGCGTAGAAACAATTACCTCGTCATTGACGGCTGGATTTCGCGGGAACTTAATAGACAAGCTAGGTCAAACTAAACCTTTGAGTTTCTTTGTGCCGACTTGGGTTGCGCTAGTAATTTTGCTAAGTACCGTTTCAACGCCAGCTGCAATAGTCGCGATCTCTGGACTTATTGGCTTGGCATCACCGCCAGTTAACTTGTCTACCCGGCCGCTATGGCGAGTCTTGGTTGGCGCCGAGAATTTGCGAACTGCCTACGCACTTGATACGACAGTTTCTAGTTCCACTGTCGTGGCTGGTCCGGTGATAGCAACTGCGGTAGCAATTCCATTTGGTGGCAATGTTGCCCTTCTTGTTACCGCAGCACTCATGGCAATCGGCGGAATTGCTGTAATTCAAATGCCGGCATCTCGAAATTGGAAACCAGAGCAGCAGCAAGGAAATGCCATGCTGCTCTTACGCAATCGCAAATTTCAAATTCTTGCGGTTGAAGGAATGGTGTTTGGACTTGCGTGGGGCATTCTGGAAATTTCTATCCCGGCATTTTCTACGCTGCAAGGAACTCCAGGTCTATCTGCTCCACTACTTGCCACCTTGGCTGGCGCCAGCATTATTGGTGGCTTGCTAATCGGTAGCAGAAAATCTCTCACCACTCCGTTGCAAGGTTTTAAGTGGGCAAGCTTGGGAGCTTCGGTTGCCGCATTACCACTGGCCTTAACATCGCCAGGTTGGTCGATGGCAATTGTCTTAGGACTACTTGGTCTTGGCATGGGATTTGCTCAGGTGTATCACTGGGAAGTGTTGGAGGCAGTGCGCCCACAAGGAACTGCAACCTCAGCCCAAGCTTGGCTTTGGGCAGTTGAAGGCTCAACGCTTGCTGTCGGTACCGCATTAGGTGGGTATCTCGTTGAGTATGTGAGTCCGCAGGTCGCTCTCGCTTGCGTATCAACGGGCCTGGCAATTGCCTGTATTTACGTTTGGCAATATGCTGCAGAGCGATTGCCGGAAGCAAATAAGGCACTATCGGATTCTCAAATGGCTGAAGTATTGGCTGACCTAGAATCCCCCGCCGAATGACAAATTACCCTAAATGTCCAAATTTTTGGGTTACTGGCCAGTAAGTATTTTACTTAGCAAAAAATTTACAAACTCTGATTAAGTTGCGCCTACAGATTAACGCCACGCTCCCATAGAGCGAGTAACATAAAAGTGAGTGATACTTAGTAGGTACTCAAATAACTAGGGAATGAAAAGAGCAAAACGTCAATGGTAAAGGCAGCGCAAAGCACAATGGCAAACAAAACTGGTCTTGAATGGTTGCGTGCTCGGATGGAAAAACTTGGCTACAACTCACTAGAGGAAGTCGCCCAAGAAATACAAATGAACCGCGGAAACTTGTACCGCTATTTTTCACTTGAGACTCGACCAAGTGTTGCCTTACTACCAGATTTGTGTCGCGTTTTAAAGGCATCGCCTGCGGACATTTTAAAAGCTTTGGAAATTTTAGGGCCGAACGATCGCATTTGATCCGTAGATTGCTTCTGGATCTATCGTTGTAATAATTTCATCAGTTTTCATACTTCTGATGAAGATTCGTGCCGGAGCAGTATTAGCTTCCAAAAGGTTTTGTAATGCCACTTCTACAGCATGAATCAGTTCGGCTCGACAGAACTCCAATCCGTGTGCAATGTTTTCACTAGCGCTGATGGTTAGGCGCACTCGCGGACCATCGAGCAACTCTACTCGTGGTGTTACGACTTCATCAGATAGTGCTAACTCAAGCATGTAAACCTAACCGTTCTATTCGTGAATTTCATAACAAAGGCGACATATTTACATATGTCGCCTTTAAACATCATAACAAACATGCCTGCAAGCATTAAAACTTGCTACTGCGTGTGTTCGACTTTGTTTTGAAATTCAAACGCTAGTCCCTAACCTAAAACAAGTGCCTGACAGTTTCTCTATGAGATGCCCCCCCCCAGAAATTCCATAAGAATCCAATGTTTTTATCCCTGAAGAATCCAAATTTTGGTTGTTTGTTATGCAAGTAGAGTTGAAATGTGTCAACGCCGAATGTGTCCGGGGAAACCCAGCACCATCCAGTACGAAATCAGATTCGTGGCGTTGGCTACTTTTCGAGAATCGGTCCAGGCATTGTTACCGGCGCAGCTGATGATGATCCCTCAGGAATCGGTACTTACTCCCAAACTGGCGCGCAATTTGGTTATCGCTTGCTTTGGGCTGCCCCAGTGCTCCTGCCCTTCGCATTTGCAATTCAGGAAACCTGTGCTCGCCTGGCATTAGTTTCTGGTCAAGGTCTTGCCCGGGTAATCAAGCGCAGAATGCCAAATTGGGTTCTTTACTTAACGGTATTTTTGGTTGCGCTGGCAAATACCGTAAATATTGCAGCGGATTTAAGTTCGATGGCTGCCGTTACCTTGATGTTCGTTCACATTCCACAACTTGTTGCAGTGCTGATTATTGCCCTAGCCGTCGGTATCGCCGAGATATTCATTCCGTATCACCAATATGCTCGGGTGTTGCGCTGGTTGTGCCTTTCCTTGATTAGTTATGTGGCAGTTTTGGCAGTTGCCAATGTCGATTGGCCCAGTGCCGTGATAGGACTCACACACATTAGCTTTGCGTGGAATCGCATTGACATTGCGGCCATAATCGCGATCGCTGGAACTACGATTTCGCCGTATCTATTCTTTTGGCAAGCCGCTGAAGAAATCGAAGAAACCGGCGCCGCTCCCGATACTTCGCAATCTCACATCAAGGCAATGCGCGGTGACGTACTTGTTGGAATGTTCTCTGGGGTGTTCGTCATGTTTGCAATCATGACCACCACGGCAGCAACCCTAAATGTGCAGGGAATTACTCAAATTAATTCGCCAGAGCAAGCAGCCCAGGCACTACAACCAATTGCTGGTAACGCAGCTGGAATTCTTTTTGCGCTTGGAATTTTAGGAACAGGATTGCTGGCCGTGCCGGTACTTGCGGGTTCTACGGCCTACGCAGTAAGTGAGGCAATGGGATGGCGCGAGAGCCTGGAGCGCAAACCGAGCCAAGCTAAACAGTTTTATGCAGTGATCGCCGCCTCGATGGTAATTGCCATCGCGCTTAACTTTCTAGGTGTTAACCCAATGCGATCGCTGATTGTTGCAGCACTGTTAAACGGTTTAACTGCGCCGCTGCTAATGGCGATCATTTGGTGGCTAGCACGCGATAAACAACTGCTTGGAGAATGGACTTCGCCTTGGTGGTCAACAGCACTAGTAGGAATAGGCGCAATCCTGATGGCTGCGCTTCCTATCCTTTGGCTATTCGCACCCGCCTAAGAAACTACTTAGAGTCGGTTAGTTTCCAAGCTAGCGGTAATACAGCTCCGGCAGCCACTGCCTTGATCGCATCGCCAATTAGGAATGGAACCACTCCGTTGGCAATTGCCCAAGTGATCGAATTACCAGTTACGTATGCAAGCCATGGTGCACCGAGGGAATAGATAACTAAGCTGCCTGCGACATAAGCCAAAGCAGTAGTTGAAGTTTTAGTTGAAGCACCGGCTGCAGAAATGCGACCGACCACATAAGAGGCAACTACAAAACCAAGTAAGTATCCGCCAGTTGCGCCGATTACTTCTTCGCGGCCACTAGCGCCACCTGCGAGTACTGGTGCACCAGCTACGGCCAAAGTTATGTAGAGCACTTGAGCAAGTACTGCGCGTTCAGCACCTAATGCGGCAGCGCCAGCTAGGACTGCAAAAGTCTGAAGTGTTAGTGGAACTGGAGTAAATGGCAGTGGAATGGAAACCTGTGCTGATAGTGCTGTCAATGCAGTCAGACCGACTACTAGCACTGCATTGCGAACTCTTGACTTTGCTGCCCAAGAATCAACGACTACTCCACTTACAGCTGTTGCACTCATTACATATCCATTCAGTTAGTTCCAGCATCTGTTAAATGCTCTTGAAAATACCCTACCTGAGCCAAATTGCCCCTGCACTTGGGACAGGAAATCGGGCTGGAATAGCCTTACCTAGATAAGGAGTGACCGATGCTGCATTTAGATCAGGCTGAACTGGACCGAATTCTGACTTTTCCAGCTTTGGTGGAAAGTTTACGAAATGCTTTCGCTGGTGATTGGACAACTCCACTACGTCACCATCACGGTATGCCTGGTCTTGATAATGCAGGTGCCGAAATTGAAAACACTTTGCTTTTGATGCCAGCTTGGACAGGGCCGGGTAGTGAAAATTATGTTGGGGTGAAACTAGTTGCGGTATATCCAGGTAACGGACAAGTTGGATTACCAAGCATTCATGGTTTGTACTACTTAATTGATGGCGCTACTGGCGTTCCACTTGCCACTATGGATGGCGCTCGCATGACAGTTTGGCGAACTGCGGCAGCTTCTGCCCTAGCATCTACTTATTTATCTCGACCAGAAAGTTCCACGTTAACCATGATTGGTGCCGGCGCACTTAGTCCATTTATGATCCGAGCCCACATGGCAGTTCGACCAATTCAAGAAGTATTTCTCTGGAATCACAATATTCGCCGCGCTCATGAACTATCCGAACAGCTTCGCAGTGAAGGCCTGCCAGTGACTTCACATCCAGACTTAGTTACTGCAGTTGGTAAGAGCGATATTGTTTCTGCGGCTACGTTAACTACGACGCCATTGATTTTTGGAAAGTGGCTAAAGCCTGGGACACATGTCGACACTGTGGGCGCATTCACACCAAGCATGCGGGAAACCGATGATGAGCTAGTTAAATTGGCTTCGATCTTCTGCGATACCCGCACTGGCGCCTTAAAAGAAGGTGGCGATTTAGCCATCCCAATTTCCCAAGGTGTGATTTCACCTGATGACGTAGTGGCTGATTTACATGATTTAACTCGGGGAACCCACGCAGGTCGAACATCTAGCGACGAAATTACTTACTTCAAATCAGTTGGAACTGCGCTAGAAGATTTAGCCGGCGCAATTACCGTTTGGCAGAGTCGCTAACTAGTTTCGAGTTCGCCGTAGAACTCGCGTTTAATTACTGCGCGCGCTCGACGAGTAGCTTTGCGGTATTCATCCGTTAATTGTTGTCCACCTCGCACGCCATAACCCAGCAAATGTGCAACTCGAGCAAGTTCTACTAAATCAGTAGGGACCATGTCGTTGGCGCGACCGCGAACCAACATAGTGGCGTTACGAACTCGCATTACCAATTTCCAAGCAGATTCCAGAACGACCAAGTCTGCTTGTGAAACTAATTCAGCCTTGGCCTCACCTCGTAGCGCCGACATAGTTTCAGTGATGGCGATTTCTGGATTCTGATACCCGTGTTCTAGTTGCAGAATTTGAACCAACCATTCCACGTCAGACAATCCCCCAGGCCCAAGTTTGGTGTGCAAACTTGGATCGACTCCGCGCGGCAAGCGCTCTGACTCCATACGTGCCTTCAGGCGACGGATCTCGCGCAATTCAAGTTCTGGTAATCCATCGGGTTTGAACCGAATTGGATCAATGAGTGCTGTGAATTGGTTACCAAGCTCAGCGTCTCCTGCAATGAACTTTGCGCGCAATAGTGCTTGCACTTCCCAGCCAGATGACCAGTTCTGGTAGTAGGCAGCAAATGAACTTAAGCTGCGCACAAGCGGTCCACTTTTACCTTCTGGCCGTAAATCCGCATCAATGGCAAGCTCTGGGTCTGTACTTGAAGTCATCAACAAAGTTCGCAATTCATTTGCAATGCCATGTGCGAGCTGAGCGCTTTGTTCTGGGTCTTTTGTATCCCCATAGACAAACATCACATCAGCGTCGCTGCCGTAACTTAGTTCGCCACCGCCATATCGACCCATGGCTATCAAGGCAAATTTTGGAGCGTTTGGAGTTTGCGCAATTAGCGCCGAAACCGTCCCTGAAATTGTTGCTGTCGTTATTGCAGTTAGTGAATTTCCAACGGCTTCAATATCAATTAGCCCGAGTACGTCAGCGGCGCTAACTCGAAACAGTTCTCGGCGCCGCATCGCGCGCAAAGCCAATACCGCATCCGATGCATTGTCATATCTGGCAGCCGTGGCTTGCGCTTCTTCCATTAGCTCTGAGGCAGTGCGTGGCTGCAACGATTCCTCGTCAGCCAACAAATTAACGGCATCAGGTGAACGAAGGAGTAAATCAGTGGCATAACGACTAGATCCCAAGATGATGGCTAATCTTTGCGCAGTTGCTGATTCATCGCGCAGCAGTCTTAAATACCAAGGTGTTGTTCCTAGGGCTTCGCTAACTCGGCGAAAACCAAATAGCCCAGCATCAGGATCAGGAGTGCTTGCAAACCAATCAAGCATCACAGGCAATAGTGCGCGTTGAATAACCGCGCGTCGCGTTACCCCTGAAGTTAGCGACTCCAAGTGACGCAATGCGCCATCTGGATCTGCATAACCAAGTGCCTTTAACCGACTTACCGCATCTTCGGATGAAAGCTTGGCGTCACTGCTGTCTAGCCTGGCTACTGCCTGTAGCAGCGGTCGATAGAAAAGCTTTTCGTGGATTCGACGAACTTCCCGTGCTTGCTTTTTCCATTCTTTAACTAATTCATCGATTGGATCTAAGGCAAAGCCCATCGATCGTCCAAGTCGACGCTGCGCAATTTCTTCAGTCGGCATAATGTGAGTTCGACGCATTCGGTGCACTTGAATTCGATGCTCTAACGTTCGCAAGAATCGATACGCAGCATCTAGGGCCGCAGCATCTTCGCGCCCGACATAACCCCAGGTAGCTAACTGTTCCAGAGCTAACAAAGTATTTGGGTTGCGCACCATTTCATCACTACGGCCGTGCACCATCTGGAGTAGCTGCACCGCGAATTCAACATCCCGCAGTCCCCCTCGACCCAGTTTTAGTTCGCGATCTGCTTCTTTGGCTGGAAGTAAGTCGGTAACCCTTTCCCGCATAGCTTGCACGTCGCCCACAAAGTTAGGTCTGCTGGATGCTTGCCAGATCAATGGCGAAACCGCAGCGACAAACCGGTTTCCCAATTCACTGTCACCTGCCATTGACCGTGCCTTCAATAGCGCCTGGTACTCCCAGGTTTGTGCCCACCGATCGTAGTAATCCAAATAACTCGCAAGCGTTCGAACTAACGCACCAGACTTACCCTCTGGCCGTAATGCGGCATCAACATCCCAGATTGTTCCCTGCGGTGTGGCAGCCGAACAGGCTTGAATTATCGCTTTGGCTAGTTCTGTGCCAACTGATATTGCCTGGGCTTCAGTGGCACTGCCTGCCGGCTCTACCACGAACATCACGTCTACGTCGCTGACATAGTTAAGCTCGCGTGCACCACACTTTCCCATTGCGATGACCGAAAGCTTTACTAATTCCTGATCCTTAGTATGTTCGCGCGCGATCACCAAGGCACTTGCGACAACTGCGTCTGCTAAATCGCTCAGTGCTTGGGCGATACCCGGCAAAATCTGCACACTTTCATTTCCGCGTACCAAGTCAACAGCGGCAATGGCACAAACTTGGCGCCGATAGCCAAGGCGCAATTCAGTTAAGGCGTTATCCCAATCCAACCCAGTGACCGAGCGAATCAAATCTTTTTGCATTTGGCTAGCAGTTGGAACATTTTCAGCGGCTAATACATAACCAATGTGCGAAGTGTTTTGCTCTAAGTGAGTCGCAAGTGCTGTGGAGGCGCCAGTCAAGCAAGCCAGCACATTCCAATCTGCATCAGACCAAGATTGAAAGTCCACGGATCCGGAATTAACAATGGCTTCTAACGAAACAAGTGCGCCGTCTGGGTCTGCTGAGTCCTTTATGAACTCCAATTTCGAATCCAGGACTGGACACGTTTCCAGCACGGCCTGGCAAGAATTAGTGTCCGCAAAGCCCATGCGAGCTAATCGGGCTAGTTGGGTCGAACCTCGTGAACTAGTCACAGCGAGTTAGCCTGTTGATCCTTAACAAGATGGGCCCACGCTTGAAATGCTGGTTTCCACGTAGCAATTAATTCAGCTTCGGCATTTGCAACCTGTACACATGCTTGTTCAATAGTGTGATCAATTTTTGCTAACTCGTCATCAGTTGCTGCCCAACTGGAAAATATCTCGGAATCAATCTCTGGATGAAACTGCACACCGTAAACATTTTTGCCAATTCGAAACGCCTGCACTGGGCACACATCATTGCCAGCCAAAACCACAGCGTCATCGGGCAAATCGGTTATGTAATCTTTGTGCCATTCCGCAGCAATGACGTCTTTGCCGGCTAAATGCCCAAAGACGGCGTCATCACTGGCGCTTTGTGAAACTCGAAATGTAGCAACGCCAATTTCTGGAACTGGTGTTGGTCCAACTATGCCGTCGACTGCAGTTGCTAAAACTTGACCACCCAGACAAATTCCAAAAAACGGAACGTCGTGGGCAATTACATCTTTCATTAAGGACCGGGCATCAGTTAGCCAAGGAAACTCAATATCGTCATTCGCGCCCATGTAGCCGCCCATTGCAATGGCGCCGGAAATGTGAGCTGGTAACGAAGCAGGGACTGATTCGCCACGATAAGCATGTATCACTTCGATATCAACGCCAACTTCGGCAATCCAATCGCCTACTAACGCAACAGGATCGTCAATTTCGTTTTGTACTACTAAAACAATGGGCTTCATTTACAGCACCGGTAAGTATTTATCGAGTTCATATGTCGTCACCTGTGATCGGTACTCTTCCCATTCAGCACGCTTATTGCGTAAGAAGAAGTCAAACACATGCTCGCCCAAAGTTTCGGCAACTAGCTCGCTTTTTTCCATTACCTTGATGGCATCGCCCAAGGACTGTGGCAGTGGCGCAATACCTAGAGCAGTGCGCTCTGGTTCAGTTAATGACCAGACGTCATCTTCCGAGCCAGGGGGCAATTCATAGCCCTCTTCGATGCCCTTCATGCCGGCAGCCAACATCAAGGCAAACGACAAGTAAGGATTGCAAGCTGAGTCAAGAGAGCGGAATTCAATTCTGGTGGAGTTACCTTTTGTTGGCTTATACATAGGTACTCGAATAAGTGCGGAGCGATTGTTATGTCCCCAGCAAATAAATGATGGGGCTTCCCCGCCGCCACTTAGGCGCTTGTAGGAGTTAACCCATTGATTAGTTACCGCAGTGATCTCTGGCGCATGGCGAAGTAATCCTGCGATGAATTGCCGACCAGTTTTAGAAAGTTGATACTCGGCGCCGGCTTCGTAGAACGCATTTCGATCGCCTTCGAATAGTGACAAGTGAGTATGCATACCCGAACCTGGATACTGCGCAAATGGCTTTGGCATAAATGATGCATATACGCCTTGGGCAAGTGCGACTTCTTTCATGACAACGCGGAAAGTCATGATGTTATCTGCAGTTGTTAAGGCATCTGCGTAACGCAAATCAATTTCTTGTTGACCTGGGGCGCCTTCATGATGACTGAACTCAACCGAAATGCCCATCGACTCGAGCATTGTGATTGCTTGACGACGGAAGTCATAGCCAACACCACTTGGCGAATGATCGAAGTAACCAACTTCATCCACGGGTACTGGTTGGGCACCTTTTTCCGGCTGATTCTTAAATAAGAAGAATTCGATTTCTGGATGGGTATAAAACGTAAAACCTTTGTCGGCGGCCTTACTTAATGCCCGTGTTAACACGTGACGTGGATCAGCCCAGGATGGTGAGCCATCGGGCAATTGAATGTCGCAGAACATTCGCGCCACACTGTTCTCTTCCCCGCGCCAAGGCAAGATCGTGAAAGTTTCTGGATCTGGCTTGGCCAACATGTCTGATTCGTAAACCCGAGCAAAGCCTTCGATGGCCGAGCCATCAAATCCAATGCCCTCGGAGAAGGCGCCTTCTAACTCAGCTGGGGCAATTGCCACAGACTTGAGAGTGCCCAATACGTCGGTGAACCACAGCCGCACGAAGCGAATGTCACGTTCTTCAATGGTGCGTAGTACGAATTCAGTTTGCTTATCCACCCCTCCATGATGAAGCCTTTGCGTTACGGCAGTGTTACAGCCAACTGCTGTCTGCATTTATGCTGTATCCGTGCCCCAAATTCGCTTGGCGTTAGCGCAAATAAACCCAGTTGTGGGCGATCTGCGTGGCAATGTGGCCAAATGCCTCCAAGCCGTTAAATCTGCTGCCGCTGCGGGCGCCGATGTAGTTGTCCTGCCGGAAATGGTTGTTACTGGGTATCCAGTTGAAGATCTGGCACTACGGCCGTCATTTCAGCTGGCATCACAAACTGCCACGCAAGAGTTTGCGCAATCATTGAAATTAGCCGGGCTGGGAAGTGTTTTAGTTTTCGTGGGTTACCTACGCGGCACCAACGACACTGAGGCAAAAAAACTTGGCGTTCCGCGCGGTGGACCTATGAACTGTGCTGCCGTTATTTATGACGGGGCTATTCATGCCAGCTATGCCAAACATCACTTGCCGAACTACGGCGTATTCGATGAATACCGATATTTTGTGCCTGGAAACAGTTCAGTTTTAGTGCGGGCATTTGGTGTTGATATTGCAGTCGCTATTTGTGAGGACTTATGGCAAGACGGCGGTCCTGTGGCTCAAGTAAAGCGCAATGGTGCTGGCCTATTGGTAGTGCTCAATGGATCACCGTACGAACGCGATAAAGATGACGTACGCCTGGAATTAGTAAGTCGCCGAGCTAAAGAAGCTGATGCCACATTGGCATACGTAAATATGGTGGGCGGCCAAGATGAATTGGTCTTTGAAGGCGACTCAATAATTGTTTCCAAAACTGGCGAAGTTTTGATGCGGGCTGCTCAGTTTGAATCTGACATGTTGATAGCTGACCTTCAGTTGCCATCAGCTGGCGAAACTACAATTCTGGCAAACGGAGAATCCGTGGTTATCTTGGCGGATTCAGTGGTGCATGATCATTCCGCAGACATACATCGGGAACAAAAGGCTCGGCTAGATCCAAACGCTGAAGTTTATGCAGCACTAGTTACTGCGTTACATGATTACGTTTTTAAGAATGGCTTCAAGTCCGTGGCCTTGGGTCTTTCGGGTGGAATTGATTCAGCTTTGGTGGCAGCGATTGCAGCTGATGCCATTGGCGCGCAAAACGTGCATGGTGTGGCAATGCCATCAAAGTATTCCTCTGATCATTCACTTTCTGATGCGAAGGATTCCGCTGTTCGCATTGGCCTAAATTTCCGTACTGTTCCAATCGAACCAATGGTCGCTGCCTACCTTAATAACCTCGACCTCTCTGGATTAGCAGAGGAAAACTTGCAAGCCCGAGTGCGCGGCATGATTTTGATGGGGCTATCAAATCAAGAAGGTCATTTAGTTTTGGCCACTGGAAACAAGAGCGAACTTTCGGTCGGGTACTCCACTATTTATGGTGATGCAGTTGGTGGCTTCGCTCCCCTAATGGATGTGCCAAAAGTTGATGTTTGGGCGCTAGCTAATTGGCGCAATGAGCAAGCCAAAATAAAGGGTGAAGTAGCGCCAATCCCGGAGTCGAGTATTTCAAAGCCGCCTAGTGCAGAACTGCGCCCTGGCCAGCAAGATTCAGATTCCTTGCCAGACTACGAAGAATTAGATGCAATCTTGGCGAGGTACGTCGAGCAAGACCAAAGCGCAGAACAAATAATTGCAGCTGGTTTTGCCGCCGACACAGTTCATCGGATCTTGTCGCTAACGGATCGCGCAGAATACAAACGCCGCCAATACCCACCTGGCCCCAAAGTTTCAGGCAAAGCCTTCGGCAAAGACCGCAGAATGCCACTCACGAATAAGTGGGCTGAATAGCCCGGTTATTCGTGAGGATAAACACCGCCCAGTACTTGGGCTGAATAGCGCGGCTATTGGTGTTTGGCGCAAAGTAGCCTGCTAACCACAATTCCTGCAACAATAGAGACACAGATCCGGGGACTGCCATCGCGCAGCCTCGAGAGTGGAGCACCAAATGTCGAATGAGCCTTTGTATGGCGGAAAACAATCACGTCGGATAACAACTAGCGACTTACTCGATGCCAAGGCACGTGGCGAGAAGTGGCCAATGATTACTTCCTACGATGCGTTGAGCGCTGGAATCTTTGATGAAGCCGGTATCCCTGTTTTATTGGTAGGCGATTCTGCCGCCATGGTGGTTTACGGTTATGACTCCACAATCCCCGTAACTACGGATGACCTGTTGCCGTTAGTTGCTGCCGTTGAACGTGGAAGTAAGCGGGCCATGGTTCTGGCTGATTTACCATTTGGCTCTTACCAATCCTCGCCAGCTCAGGCCCTAGAAACCAGCGTTCGATTCATGCAAGAAGGCAAAGCTCATGCCGTCAAGATCGAGGGCGGACGTCACATGGTTGATCATGTTGGGCTGCTGACTCAATCCGGTGTTCCCGTGATGGGACACATCGGGTTAACGCCACAATCGGTACATCAAATGGGTGGCTACAAAGTGCAAGGTAGGGGCGATGCTGGCGATCTATTGATTGCTGATGCACATGCCTTAGTTGATGCTGGAGCATTTGCGATCGTGCTCGAAGTTGTGCCGCATGAATTAGCGACTCGACTTACTAATGAAATTTCAGTTCCGATAATTGGCATCGGAGCTGGGCCAGGTACCGATGCGCAAGTAATAGTTTGGCAAGACTTACTGGGTTTGACCGGCGGCAAGCAAGCAAAGTTTGTAAAGCACTACGCGGCAATGCGCGAAACTATGTTGGACGGTGCTAAATCGTGGGCAGATGATGTTGCCAGCGGTGCTTATCCGGACTTGGATCACTCATACATTTAAGTGTGAGGTTGGTTTCGAAAAACTATTCTTAAATCGAATTTGGATTATTTTTTCGGAAACCAAATCGACAAATTTTTTGCGAACTTTTCGTCAGAATTGCGTAAATATCGCAAAATTTAAAAAAATAATTTTTCGGTTGAGCTGCCACAACTTCGAAATATTGTTTTGCAACAAACTTTAAATTACTTAACGCAAAAACACTGCGTAAGATTTATTGAACGCAAAAAACCCGATAACCACGCGGTTTTTTAGAACATTTTCTGTTGTGCGGTTGTGAATATTTTGCAAAATTTCGGCTCAAAATAACTCGATTTTTGGCAACAATTGTCCAATTTTTTCGGTGCGACACGCTGGCAAGATAATTGGCAAAAAACACCCAAAAGTATGTATTTGTCTGCCAACCTAGTTATTAAGAACCTTCGGGAAGTCCGAGGGTCTTACCTCGAGGAGGACCTGTGGCTGCCAAGAAGACCACAGCACGTAAGGCACCTGCTAAGCGCAAGGCTGCTAAGAAGAAGGCTGTAGCTAAGGCTCCAGCGAAGAAGGCTGCTAAGCGTAAGCCAGCTGCCAAGAAGGCTGCCAAGCGCAAGCCAGCCAAGAAGAAGGCTGCTGCGAAGAAGGCACCTGCTAAGAAGAAGGCTGCCAAGCGCAAGCCAGCTAAGAAGAAGGCTGCTGCTAAGGCACCTGCGAAGAAGAAGGCTGCCAAGCGCAAGCCAGCTAAGAAAGCTGCTGCGAAGAAGGCTCCTGCTAAGCGCAAGGCTGCAAAGCGCAAGCCAGCTGCGAAGAAGAAGTAAATTTCCCCTGCTTCATCAAAAACCCCGTTCCCTTTTGGGAGCGGGGTTTTTGCTTTGCCAACAATTTTTAATTTAACTTTCGAATTTCGCGCTGCGCCTAATCGTCGTCTTGCGCATCCAAATCATCATTGCGCGCACTCATTCGCCGTACCGCAGTATCAGCAAGTTCCTGGGACTCGTAAGGCCCAAGCCGTGATTCATTTGGGCACCCCGGCCCAGCCTCGACTATTTGATGAATTAAGCAAAACCACCACTGCATAGTTTCATTCTGGCACCAAAGACCGATGGCAAATCTAACGGGCTGGGAATTGATGCCAGCAAACTGATTTAGGATGGGACAGTGCCCGCACCTATTGGAACTCTCAAACCAGGCGTTGTATCTCCGATGCGCTCAGTCCCAAACTCAATCCCTCGGCCAGAGTATGTGGGCAAAAAGTCGCCAAAGCGATATCGCGGCAGTGAAGTCCAAAGCCAAGAGACCATCGAAAAAATGCGAATTGCTGGCAGGATCGCAGCCGGTGCGCTAGCTGAGGTTGGCAGAAACGTAGCTCCGGGTATTACAACTGATGAACTTGACCGAATCGGTCACGAATACTTGCTAGACCACAATGCCTACCCGAGCACTTTGGGATACCGCTACTTCCCAAAATCGTTATGCGCGAGCCTAAATGAAGTTATCTGTCATGGCATTCCAGATTCCACCGTGGTTCAGGATGGCGACATCTGCAACATTGACATTACGGCATTCATACATGGAGTCCATGGCGATACCAACGCGACTTTCTTTGCTGGCGATGTTGATGAAGAGTCCAGGTTGCTAGTCGAGCGCACTGCTGAGTCCCTAAAACGAGCCATCGAAGCCGTAAAACCCGGGCGTCCAATTAATGTGATCGGCCGCGTTATTGAGTCCTACGCCAAGCGATTTAACTATGGTGTGGTGCGCGACTTTACTGGACATGGAATTAGCACCACATTTCACTCCGGACTTGTGGTGCCGCACTACGACACCGAGCATTTTGACACCATCATGCAAGTAGGTATGACTTTCACGATTGAACCCATGTTGACTCTGGGAACTTACAACTGGGACATGTGGGATGACGACTGGACTGTAGTTACCAAGGATCGGATGCGGTCGGCGCAATTTGAGCACACGTTGGTCGTAACTGCCGATGGCGCCGAAATCCTGACAAAGGTGTAGTTAAAGATTCAAATACTTGCTTTAGAATAAAGCCATGACGCGCTGGCTAACTAAAGAGCAACAGGTTCACTGGCGATCCTGGTTAACCGCCTCAACAGCGCTTCGGGAACAGCTCAGCGGCGAGCTGCAAGAAGCCCACGGCCTGACAATTACGGACTACGAAATCCTGGTCCGCCTTTCCGAGAGCGAAAATCACGCCATCCGCATGAGTGACTTGGCAGCCAAGACTTTACTGTCTCGCAGTCGACTTTCGCATCAAATCGATCGCATGGAAACTGCTGGACTTGTTACGCGCGAAGTATGCGCCGATGACCGCCGTGGCCAATTGGCAGTGCTTACTAATACAGGCATGAAGGCGCTAGCTGCGGCTGCGCCTCTACACGTCAGCGGTGTACGAAAGCACTTTGTAGATGTATTAACCGATGCGGAATACCAGGCACTTGGAACTGCAGCCAAGAAAATCGCTGATCATCTAGATAGCCTGTAATTCAGAGTTTAAGTTTTGAAAACTAATTTTTCGTTCGACATCCATAGCGACCCTGCCTCGAGTAGTAGCGCCCGCGCTGGCACCATCAATACTCCCCACGGTCCAATTCAAACTCCCGCATTTATTCCAGTTGGAACTAAAGCAACTGTTAAATCGGTGATGCCAGAATCCATGGCTGAACTTGGCGCTCAAGCCTTGCTCGCCAATGCTTACCATCTCTACTTGCAGCCAGGTGCAGACATTGTGGATTCTGCTGGTGGCTTGGGATCGTTTATGAACTGGCCCGGTCCAACTTTTACCGATAGCGGTGGCTTCCAAGTAATGAGCCTTGGAGCGGGTTTTAAGAAAGTCCTTGCCATGGAAACTGACACAGTGCAATCCGATGATGTGATTGCCGAAAACAAAACTCGCTTAGCGCACGTGGATGACGATGGCGTAACTTTTAAATCTCATTTAGATGGCACCCAGCATCGATTTACTCCCGAGTTTTCGATGCAAGTTCAGCACCAACTAGGCGCAGATATTATTTTTGCTTTTGATGAACTAACTACTTTGATGAATACCCGGGAATACCAGGTCATGTCCTTGGAGCGAACTCGACTTTGGGCCCAGCGCTGTATTGCTGAGCACCAGAAACAAACGCTAGAGCGCAGTGACCATCCATACCAAGCGCTATTTGGTGTAATCCAAGGCGCGCAATACGAAGACTTGCGACGCAAGGCTGCAAGCGATTTAGGTGCTATGGAATTCGATGGCTACGGCGTGGGCGGTGCCTTAGATAAAAACGATCTAGGAATGATCGTGGGTTGGGTGACCGAAGAATTACCAATTAACCGGCCACGACATTTACTGGGTATTGGCGAACCCGAAGACTTATTTGTGGGCGTCGAAGCCGGCATAGATACTTTTGATTGCGTTTCCGCATCTCGAGTGGCTCGTAATGCCGCGGTTTACAACAATCAAGGCAGATTTAACATCACAAATGCTAAATTCCGCAGATCTTTTGAGCCACTTGTTGAAGGCTGCCAGTGTTACACCTGCACGCATTACACCCAGGCTTACTTGCATCACTTAGTCCACGCCAAAGAGCTACTAGCCTCTACCCTGCTGACGATTCATAATGAACATTTCATTGTTGGCTTAGTTGCCAAAATGCGCGCAACTTTAATTGCTGGTGACTTCGCTGAATTTAAAACCGAATTTTTGGGTCAGTATCAAGGTCGCGGTAATAGTTAAAGTGCTGGGCCATAAGTTGGCTCATTTGTTTTTACGTAGGCAATCACTCGGTAAGTAATTGGCAGCAACACAACTTCTAGCAAAGTCTTGTAGATGTATCCAACAATTACGTAATTCAAGAAATCTGCGCCCGTAAGAATTCCGTAAAACGCAATGGTGCAGAAAACTACGGTGTCAGCCAGCTCGCCAACAACTGTTGAACCAATTAAGCGAACCCATAGCGCGCTTTCATTAGTTCGAGCCTTGATCTTTACCAAGACATAAGAATTTAGTAATTGACCGATTAGAAAGCCACAAACACTTGCTAATACGATTCTTGGCACAAATCCCAAGATCGCTTCAAATGCACTTTGGTTTTCCCAACCAGGTGCTGAAGGTGACATTTGAATTAACCAAAAAGTCAGCGCTGACAAAATTGCCATGCCAAAACCAATCAGGATAGTTTTGCGCGCGGCCTTAAAGCCATAAACCTCACTGAGAACATCGCCTGTGATGTAAACCAAAGGAAATAAAAATGCGCCGCCATCGAGAATGAGTGGGCCAGCGCTAATCAATTTCACCGCACCAACATTTGAAATGACGAGTAATGCGACAAATACTGCCGAGATCACTGGGTAGTAGCTGGACGTGGTGGCAGCAAATGCTGGGGCTTTTGATTTAGGGATGTTGGTCACTGCCTTATTCAATCACTTCAATAGGCTGTTACCCATGACCTCGGCTAGCGTCGCTCCTGCGCATCCACTGCTAAAGCGAACGCTACAGACACTGGCAAGCGCACAGACTCTCTCTGGCCTGGGTTACTCCAGCACAGTTGCTGCTGGGTCGCTGTTGGTAGCAAGCATCACTAAATCTGAAGCACTTGCCGGACTGGCCCAAACTTTTGGTGTCCTAGGCGCTGCAGCTATGGCCCTGCCGCTAGCGAACTTAACTCGTCGTGGCGGTCGCAGGTTGGCACTTGGTTCTGGTTACCTCATAGGAGCCTCTGGAGCGGTTTTCGCGATCATTGGCGGCACTGCTCGCTTGTTGCCAATCATGCTCCTGGGCACGTTTCTGGTGGGCGCAGCGTCTGCTTCTGGATACCAGGCTCGCTACGCCGCAGTTGATTTAGCTTCGCAAAACAATCGTGCCAAGAGCTTGTCGTTAGTTGTTTGGGCTTCCACGATAGGTTCTGTTATCGGGCCAAACTTAATGGGGCCTTTTGGTCGCATAGCTGACTCAATGGGCCTACCAAAACTAACTGGTCCGTATTTGCTGTCGGCCACAATGCTCAGCATGGGAGCAGCGATCATCTGGTTTCGACTTAAGCCTGATCCATATTTAACAAGTGTTGCAGGACATAGCGAAGAATCATCCAGCAAAGTTAAAGTTCCAGCCAAAGAAGTTTTTGCTCACATTGCATCTAGGCCACTGGCACTACTCGGGCTACTTGCAATTTCAATTGGACATTTGATTATGGTTGCCGTGATGGTTATGACACCAGTACACATGGCTCACGTGGATGTTTCCTTAACCATTATTGGTTTTGTAATCAGCGTACATATCGCAGGCATGTACGCCTTCTCGCCTATCGTTGGCTACTTAACTGACCGTCTAGGCCGACCACAAGTAATTTTCATTGGTGGCCTGATTTTGATTAGCTCGGCGATTATTGCTGGGACCGCACCTGCTAACAATGAGATCCAACTTGGTATCGGATTGTTCCTACTTGGACTTGGTTGGTCTTGCACATTGATCGCCGGTTCAACTTTGCTTTCCGAATCTGTTTCTGATCACTATCGGGCACCCGCGCAAGGTACTTCGGACCTGATCATGAACCTGAGCGCTGCGGTAGGTGGCGCCTTGGCTGGCGTAATCATTGCGGTCCTAAGTTACGGATGGCTATGTGCCCTTGCTGCTATGCCAGTGGTTTATGTAACGCTGTTAGCGGTAAAGCGGATGTCAGACTCAAAAACGATTTCGAGTTGAGTTACAACACGTCCTAGCGGTTATGCTAAATTTAGAAACTCAAGATACGAAGCCTCGTGGATTGATCGCTTATCCGCAGATCTCCAGGAGGCAAGTTGTCAGCCGACACCGCACCCACAATTTCGTTTGAATTTTTCCCAGCAAAAGACGAAGCAGCCGAAGCCAACCTCTGGAATGCTATCGCTGATTTGCAGCAATACCAGCCCGACTTTGTCTCAATGACTTATGGCGCCGGCGGCGGTACGCGCGATCGCACTGTACGTATCGCTTCGGAATTCATTGCGCGAACTGGAGTTCCAGTTATTGGTCACTTAACCTGCGTGGGATCGACTAGAGATGAACTCAAAGAAATTCTTGAGCAGTACAAGTCGGAAGGCTTTCACGGCGTACTTGCTTTGCGCGGAGATCCCGTAGGCGGGCCTACTGCCCCATGGGTAACCACGCCCGGAGGTTTTGATTTTGCTGACCAACTGGTTGCATTAGCTGCAGATGTTGGTGGCTTTTCAATTGGAGTTGCCGCTTTTCCTGACGT
>CAESAD010000006.1_pt1 | contig 86352 bp, 81 predicted proteins | sample 7263541 | NCBI WGS metagenome assembly CAESAD01 (sample SAMEA6814110, study PRJEB35770) | freshwater metagenome | biome: Freshwater; feature: Freshwater reservoir; material: water | place: Czech Republic | collected 2017-07-26 | depth 30m m
CTGGCGCAACTGGACCATCAGGACCTATCGGCTTAACTGGCGCAACTGGCGAGACCGGAGCTACTGGCGAGACCGGAGCCACTGGCGCAACTGGACCATCAGGACCTATCGGCTTAACTGGCGCAACTGGCGAGACCGGAGCTACTGGCGCAAGGGGTGTAACTGGGCCATCCGGCGCAAGGGGTGTTACTGGGCCTTCAGGACCGAGTGGCTTAACTGGTGCAGCAGGTACACCGGGTACAGAGGGTCCAGAGGGTCCGACCGGACCTCAAGGTGTCAACGGTATACAAGGTCAACGAGGACCATCCGGACTCACGGGAGCAAATGGACCATCAGGACCTAGCGGACCTGAAGGACCTAGCGGACCTAGCGGACCAACGTATGAGTTGTCATTGCAAGACATTTCCTCGGTGCTATGTGGTGGAGGCTTTAACTTCGGACCTAGCGGACCAGACGGCTACTTCAGGTGTATCCCTCAGTAGCAATCTGCTAAGCGTGAACTTGCAATTAACGAGAATGGACTATTGATCGTGGATGATTCATCGACAACTTCGCGCGTTGAAGTTCGAAAAGAAGAAGTAGTCATTAATCGGGCTGTTCCAAGAGCGATTGTAATTGTGGTACTCGGCGTAGCTATCCTGATTGTCGCTTGGTTATTGTCGAGCAAGGGAACGCAAGACTCTACCCAACTGCCACCAACGAATGCCACCAGTAATTTGCCGACAACTCAGAGTGGCGGAAATAATTCGGAGTTGAAACTTACTCCAATTACTGCAAGCATTGTGAGTAAGGACGAGTTGATTTCGGCCACGAAAGATCTAGGCTTTCCAATTTACTGGAATGGCAAAATGAAGGACACCAATTTAGAACTTACAATTTTGGCTGAAGGAAAAGTTTTTGTTCGATATTTGCCAAATGACATTAGTGCGGGTGCGGCTGAGCCATATTTTACCGTAGCTTCCTATTACGATCCAGCGGGATACGCGCGTGTACTAAATCTAGGCTCTGCTGAGGGTGCAAAGTTTATCAAGTACTCAGGTGGTGCGGTAGCTGCGAGTACATCAGAGTTAGATAGCAACATCTATTTTGCCTTCGATGGAAATCCAGCTGTTTACAATGTCTATGCGCCAGATGCACAAGTCGCTTGGGATGGACTTGAATCCGGGACTTTAGAAATTCTGCGTTAATTAAATTTTGTTACAAGGTAATTAGCCAATGAGTCTTGCCGTCCAGGAGTTGGTTCAATCTTGGCTTGTGTTCCCTTTGGTGTTCGTTGCCACTTCGGTTTTTTTGGGTATGGCCGTATTTCGATTCAGTAACTTAAGTCTAAAAAGCCCCTTACTTCTACCAACCGGATTTGCGGCATTAGTTGTGGTCGGTCAATTTTCAACATTGAATTGGTTGATTGCTCCTTATACACCTTTAATTTTTTTGCTTTGCGCATTGCTTTGCGCACTTTACTTTGGCCGCGAATTTATACCCTGGGTCAGACACAACACCAAGGCCCTAGCGCTAGGTTTCTCAGTCTTCTACATTCATGGTTTGCCAATACTAATGTCCGGAACGCCAACTTTCGCTGGGTGGATCAAATTAGATGATGACTCAACTTGGTTGGCAATAACCGATCAAATACTCTCGGCAGGGCGGAATACCTCAAACTTGGCACCCTCGTCCTACGAGGCTACGGCCCAAATACATCTGAATCCAATAGCAAGCATCCCCTATCCGTCGGGTTCGTTTGTTTCACTTGGAGTTTTTTCAAAGTGGCTACTAATTGACCCCGCCTGGATTTTGCAACCTTACATTGCCGCTGGCGCCATGATGCTTAGCATTACATTGTTTGCGATGTTGCAACCAATCAGGATTGCCAATTGGACCAAGGTTCTAGCAGTCGTTATCGCCCCAACTTCGGCACTTTACCTCGGGTATGAAATGTGGGGCGGCATCAAGGAGCTACTTTTAGTTCCAATTATTGTCCTGGCAACGGCACTGATCCCCACAATATTGACGAGGTTAAACGAACCACGATGTCTAATTCCATTTGCGGTTGCCTGCTCTGCATATGTTGAAATTTATTCAATTTCTGGCCTAGTTTGGCTTTTCATACCAGCCCTATTCTTGCTCGTTAGTTTAACCAGAGCATTAAAACGAATCCCTTGGTCGCACATCTTCGTGTTTTTTGGAACGTTTGGATTTTGCTCATTTGTGACGCTCTTTTACATCCTGCAGGCCCCAGCGGATTTGGCGAGAACGGCCTCCGAGGCTCGGTCGAGCACTTATGTCGCCAATTTACTTGGACCACTTAAATTTTCACAAATTTATGGGGTATGGCTGACTGGTGATTTTAGATTTGCCCCACATTACTCAGTAGCGAATACCGCCATAGTGCTTTTGGCTGGATTGCTATTCGTGCTCGGGTGCTATTTCTTGATGACAAATGGCTATAGCTATATTGCTGTATTGGCAATTTGGGTAACGCTGATCTCTGCTACGGGCCTGAATGGAAGTCCCTGGATAAGTGGTAAGACTCTCGCAATGGCAAGTCCAATCGTACTGACTGTCATTTGTTGTGCGATCGGCTTCATCGCGACGAAATTTTCGATTGAATCGGGAATACTGGCAATTATATTGAGCAGCGGCGTAATCGCTTCTTACGGTTACACATATCATGAGGTTTGGCTGGCTCCTTATAAACAACTTAAAGAACTTGAAATCATTGGACAAGATACAAGTTACTCAGCACCAGCATTAATGATTGAGTTCAGTTCATATGGAGCTAGGCACTTCCTGCGGGAACTGGATGCGGAATCGGCCAGCGAGTTGCGCCGCAATCTAATTCCACTTCGAACCGGTGAGGGTCTTGCTCGGGGAGCTGATGCGGACATCGATGAATTTGCGCTAACTTCTGTTGAGTTTTACCAAACTTTAGTGCTTAGGAAATCGCCCAAGTCAAGTCGACCACCTGGGAATTATGACTTAACATTCAGTGGTGCCTATTACGAAGTTTGGCAAAAAAACCCTGAGACAAAAGAACCAGTTGAGCATTACCCATTTGGAAGCAAAGATTTGCAATCTGGCGTGCCTGACTGCTTGTTCCTTGAATCTGAAATCGCACCGAAATCGCCAGGAAATACTATCTTGGTCAGTTCTGGAATAAGCAGTTTAACTTTGCCTATAGTGGAGGTAACAAGTCAAACGCAGGATGCAGGAAAAAAAACAATCTATGAAAGTAAGTTTGAAGTTAACAATGTCAGTCATTTTGATTTGTGGGTAGCAGGATTTGCTAAGGGAAGAGTAGCAGTCTTCATGGACGGTGAACCTGTATCAACTGTCTTCGGTCCATTTAACGGTTGGTCTGCGATTGTTAAAATTGGTGACCTAAAGCTCACAAGCGGACCTCATGTCCTAAAGGTTGTTACAGATTCTCCTTGGTTGATTCCTGGCTCGGGTGGACTTTCCTACCCTTTGGGGCCGTTTTACCTTTCAGATCAAAATGAAAAACATTCAGTTGAATTAGTCTCACCTGAGAACCTCAATTCGTTATGCACAAAACCTGTGGACTGGATTGAGTTAATACCGAAATAAGGATTTGGGCAGGATACTTCCCGAAGCAGTATCGCAGGAACTGCCGGTCGCTGGAAACTCAATGAATCCAGTAAGATTGGGGAATTGCCGAAAGGCAAGGTAGGGCCTTTAGCTCAGTTGGTAGAGCAACGGACTTTTAATCCGTGGGTCGACGGTTCGAGCCCGTCAGGGCCCACACATCATCTTCGCGAATTAGCGAACTGTGCGCTGCTCACTTATTGAGTTTCCACCATCGATAACAATTACTTGGCCCGTAAGATAACTGGCCTCACGACTGGCTAGGAATCCAACTACTGCGCCAACTTCGGCTGGTGTTGCTGATCGCCCCATCGGAGTGCTGCCGCCTTCATGGCCCTCGCTAATACTCTGCGACGCCGTTTGAATCCAACCAGGCGCTACGGCATTTACGGTGATGCCATGCTTGGCTTCATCAACTGCCAAAGACTTAGTTAGGCCAACCATGCCAGCCTTTGTTGCGCCGTAAGCAACGTCATTGCGAATCGCCATAACTGGTCCAGTCAGGCTAGACATCATGATGATGCGGCCAGCTGAAGATTCGCGCAGGTGGGGAAGCGAAAGCTTGGTTATGTAGAAAGCAGAGTTCAGGTTTCGGGCGATTGAATTATGCCAACCTTCCACGCTCATAGCAGCACCATCGCCAGCCTCGCCAACTTCTTGCATTGGTGCATTGACACTTGTCATTCCAGCGTTGTTAACAACTATGTCCAACCCACCCAAGAACTTAAGTGCGTTACTGACGATTTTTTCGGCTGCAGAAAACTCAGTAAGGTCTGCGACTGATCCTGCAACTGCAAAACCTCGGGCCTGCAATTCTGCGACTCGATCATTTAGCCGATCGCTGGCGCCTGTGATATAGACCGAAGCACCCATTTCGCAAAGTAATTGAGCACTGGCAAAACCAATTCCAGTAGGTGAACCAGCGCCGGTAATTAGTGCTCGTGCGCCAGAAAGATTAAATGGAGGTGTCATGCCCCCATCGTGCCAGTGAATCGTTTAGTTTGGTGGCAAAATTGCCACTTGGATTGGTAAGGATGTGACCAAGCACCTAGCAATCTGGTGATTACCCCGACCTAAGAAATGGGACAATAGAGACTTACCAAGGAGAAGCGTTAATGGCTAACAACAGTCCCGGATATGCAATTACATTGCGCGTTGAATTATCACCGGAATCTTCATCAACTGCGGGTTTGGCCCAAGCTGTAATTGATACGGGCGCCGCCCTTACCGCACTGGATGTTGTTGAATCTAGTCACGAACGCATGGTTGTTGACGTTACTTGCGATACCTCTGACCCAGATCACGCAGATCGAGTCACTGCTGCCATTGCCGCCATTCCAGGTGCGCAAGTTCGAAAAGTTAGTGATCGCACTTTCTTACTCCACCTTGGCGGCAAATTGGAAGTTAAGCCAAAAGTTCCATTGCGAACCCGTGATGATTTATCCCGTGCCTACACACCAGGTGTGGCACGAATTTGTATGGCAATTTATGACGAGCCAAGTGATGCTCGCCGACTAACGATTAAGCGCAATACGGTCGCCGTTGTAACTGATGGGTCTGCGGTACTTGGACTTGGAAACATCGGCCCAGCCGCAGCCTTGCCTGTAATGGAAGGTAAAGCTGCGCTATTTAAACAGTTCGCTGATGTGGATGCTTGGCCCGTTTGTTTGGATACTCAAGATGTCGATGAAATTGTGCGGACCGTTCAGATCCTGGCTCCGGTTTATGGCGGCATCAACTTAGAAGATATTTCTGCGCCGCGCTGCTTTGAAATCGAGGCCCGGTTACGCGAGCTTCTAGACATCCCGGTGTTCCATGACGATCAACATGGAACTGCGATTGTGGTGCTTGCTGCATTGACTAATGCGCTCAAGATTGTGAAAAAGAAACCCGAAGATTTAAAGATTGTGATGAGCGGAGCCGGAGCAGCTGGAACTGCAGTGGCAAAACTTCTGTTTGAAGCAGGCATGAAAAATATAACTGCTTACGACACCGAGGGCTCAATCTATAAAGATCGGCCAAACAGCAAGTCCACCAGCGAATGGATGCTAGCCAACACGAATAAGGCTGGCGTCATCGGAAAACTAGGCGAAGGTTTAGTTGGCGCTGATGTATTTATTGGGGTTAGCGCGCCAAACATTTTGACGGAAGCCGATGTTGCAGCCATGGCACCAGATTCGATCGTGTTTGCACTTGCCAATCCAGATCCAGAAATCGATCCTGTGATTGCCGCCAGGCACGCCAAAGTTGTGGCAACTGGACGAAGTGATTACCCGAATCAAATTAATAATGTGTTGGCATTCCCTGGAATCTTCCGTGGATTGTTGGATGCCGCCTCATCAAAGATCACGACGGAAACTTTGCTGGCTGCTGCGCATGCAATTGCGGGGTGTGTGTCACCAGAACAACTAAACGCCAGCTACATAGTCCCAAGTGTGTTTGATCCAAAGGTTGCTAAATCAGTTGCTAAAGCCGTGGAAGACGTGGCTCGCAGGCCGTAACTTGACTTGAGCCTTAATTGAAAGTTAAACTAAATTAGTTCAATTTTCAACTATCAAGGAGTCGTAATGACTGATCTTTCTACAATCACAGGAACCTGGGTTATTGACCCATCACATTCCCGCTTGGGCTTTGAAACCCGTCACGCAGTAATTACAAAAGTTCGTGGACACTTTGCAGACTTCGAAGGCACAATTGTTGTCGGCGCCGATGCTGCATCATCTTCGGCAAAAGTAAGCGCAAAGCTTGACTCAATCGACACTGGCTCAGCCGATCGAGATGGTCACTTAAAGAGCGCTGACTTTTTCGAGACAGACAAAACAAATGAATTAGTTTTTGAATCAACCGCAATCAAAGCTGCAGGTGACACCTTCGTAGTAACTGGAAACCTAACTATCAAAGGTGTTACAAACAGCATCGACATCACAGTTGAACCGACTGGAACTGCAACAGATCCCTTTGGTAATGCTCGCGCAGGCTTTGAAGGTACTGGCGAACTAAGTCGCAAAGACTTCGGTCTAATTTGGAACGTTGCACTTGAAACTGGCGGCTTCTTAGTCAGCGACAACGTCAAGTTGCAGCTAGACATCTCAGCTATCAAGCAGTAATTAATACTTAACTAGAAAAAACTAAAGAGGATCGATGCCTAGGCATCGGTCCTCTTTTGGTTTGCGTAGATGAATTAAAACGCGTCGCGTAAGCGCTCAATGACACTCTTGCGGGTGATGTTGTTCTTTTCCATCTTGTACGAGCGCACTATGTAATTCACATCAGCATTGCGATTCTCGCCAATTGCATTATTGATTAGGACTGCATAGTTTGATTCCAATGCAGGGAATCCAACAACGGATTCTGTTTCTTTCATTTGAACACTCATGGTGTTTTTCCCTTCAGGTGTGGGGGTCTCCCACAACTAAATTGTCCCAGACGATCGTTACCTAAAAGTTACTAAAAGGTGTCCGGAGGCTTAAAACCCTTGTGAACCTTGCCACATTTTGTTGAATATTGAACTAAATCGTGACCCAGGCCACAGTCCGCGTACGATTACCAACTATGAGTAACTCAGATTTAACGCATATCGATGCTGCTGGAAATGCCCACATGGTCGACGTTGCCGATCGTGAAGTAACAACGCGAACTGCGACCACAGTTGGTCGAGTACTGCTCTCTGCTCAAGTTGTTTCCTTGCTTCGTGACGGCGCAGTACCAAAGGGTGACGTGCTAGCTACGGCTCGTATTGCCGGCATCATGGCAACTAAGCGCACACCAGATTTGATTCCACTTTGTCATCCAATTGCAGTTCATGGTGTTTCAGTTGATCTGGAAGTTGTTGATGATGGCGTAAACATCACTGCAACAGTTAAGACTGCGGATCGCACTGGCGTGGAAATGGAAGCTCTCACTGCAGTAGCAGTTGCTGGGCTCACGGTAATAGACATGGTTAAGGCAATTGATCCAGGCGCAACAATAACTGACGTGAAAATGATTCATAAAGATGGCGGTCGTAACGGCGAATGGAACCGAAGTTAAATGGCGGTTCGTACGGCGGTAGTTATTACAGCCAGTAATCGTGCCAGTGCTGGTGTCTATGCAGATACAAGTGGCGAGATTTTAGCTTCGGGATTAGCAAAGCTGGGGTACGAGTTAAAAGATCCAATTGTGATTCCCGATAACATCTCACAGATTCAGGCTGCAATTGAACTTTCGATCGCAGGCAAGGTAGATCTGATTGTGACAACCGGTGGCACTGGAGTTTCGCCGCATGATGTAACACCAGAAGCAACTGCTCCGCTCATTAAAAAAATGCTTCCTGGAATTCCTGAAGCATTTCGCGCACATTCCCGCGATCGGGTCCCAACCACAGATTTGTCACGCGGCTTGGCTGGCGTCACCGATTCGTCACTGATCATTAATTTGCCAGGTTCCCCAGGTGGGGTCAAAGACGGTTTAGTAATTATTGAACGCCTGGCCGGTCACGTTCATGACCAGATCGCTGGCGTCGATCACACGCCTACGATTAAGGCATGAGTCAACCCCTTCGCATAACTACTCGCGCAAGCGATCGACTCAAGCGCAAGCAATTGCGGCGTATGAAATCTTTTGCAACTGGATTGCTAGTTGTTGCAGCTATTACCTACATCTTTGCCAAACGAGCCGAATCTGCTGGCGCACCAGAGTGGGTTAGTTATGTTCGAGCTGCAGCCGAAGCGGGAATGATCGGTGGCCTTGCAGATTGGTTTGCTGTTACTGCACTGTTTCGCCGGCCATTAGGGCTACCGATTCCACACACCGCAATTATTCCTACGCGCAAGGATGCAATCGGTGCCAGCTTGGGTGAATTTGTTGGCGATAACTTTTTGTCCGAAGAGGTAGTCCGAAACAAAATATCCTCTGCTCACATTGCCTCCCGCTTCGGCGGTTGGTTATGCGATCCGGAAAATTCTCAGCAAGTCACAGATGAATTAGCAGGTGTAGTTGCATGGGCTACTTCACTTGGCGATGACAAAGACATCGCAGAAGTGATTGAGGAATCTTTCCGACGAACGGCCCAAAACTTTGACATCGCAAAGCCACTAGGAATCTTTTTAACTAAAGCGGTTGAAAATGACGCCCACACACCCATCGTGGACATGCTGGCCAAGGCGATCGAAAATTGGCTCGAGACTGACCCAGCACGCGCTAAAGGTTGGATCGATAAGCAACTTCCTAAATGGCTGCCAGGACTTGGTAAAGATAAAGCTGGGGAGTGGCTCTACGAACGCCTGATTGAATTGAGCAAAGAAGTCCAAGTTGATTTTCAACATCCAATTCGACGATCCATAGAGCGACTACTCAATCGATTTGCCGAGCAACTGCAAACTGATCCAATAATCATTGAACGAGTCAATGCCGCGAAAATGCGACTCGTAGATCGCCCAGAAGTTCGCCATACGATTTCTGATATTTGGATTACCACCAAAAAAACATTGCGAGATGAAGCTGCAGACCCAAAGAGCGAATTGCGCATTCGAGTTACCACTTTGCTGACAAACTTCGGTTTGAAAATTACCGCAGATACTGGACTGCAACAAACCATTGATGTGGCAATTGAAAATGCGGCGGCTCACTTAATTGATACTTATCGAGATGAGATTGCTGGAATTATCAGTGACACAGTTGCTCGGTGGGACGCCGGTGATACTGCTAAGAAAATTGAACTTCAGGTTGGACGCGACCTGCAATTCATTCGCGTGAACGGAACTGTAGTTGGCGCACTTGCAGGGATTGCAATTCATGCGATTGGTGAATTAATAATTCGGTAGCTGCTAATACGCGGCGCGCTGCAACCGATCGTTAATTGCTTGCGCCAATCCGGTACCACTGGGTGGTATTACATAAATGGTTTCTAGGCTTAAGTCATCTGCAGATCGCAATGCCGAGTAAAGCTGGTGGGCGTATTCCTCGAGGTTTCGTGGAGCAGCTAATCGATGCACTCCAGATGGAGTGTCAATTTCCACCAATGCCAAAAACCCAGCATTAGTTTGATCAATTTGGGCTGGATCAGTAATCAAAACTACTTTGGCAATCGGCGAGTAATGCGAATCAAGCGCGCCGCTAACTCTTGGTACGGCGCTTAATGATTCTGCAACTGCAATCCCGGTGATTCGCAAAATATCATCGGAGGTAATTGCGCCAGGACGCAAGATCACTGGGAATTCATCGACTGCCAACACGATTGTGGACTCCAAGCCAACTTGGCATTCCCCACCTTCCAAAATTAAATCTTGGTGGGTGTCAAGGTATTGCCCCAAGTCAGCGACCACATGTCTAGAAGAAGTCGGGGAGACATGACCAAACCGGTTTGCACTTGGTGCAACTAAGCCAAGTACGCCATTAGCTTTCACTTCGTTCAATACCTTTTGGGCAATTGGATGACTAGGCACTCGGACTGCAACTGTGTCTTGACCGCCAGTTACGGCATCACTTGCTAACGCAGTTCGCGACCCAACAATAGTTAGCGGACCAGGCCACACTTGCTCGATTAAAGTCATTGCCCACTGCGGCAGATTAGTTATCCATTGCGCTACATCTTTGGCGGAGGCAACGTGCACGATCAACGGGTGATCAGCGGGGCGTTCCTTGGCTTCGAATACTCTAGCCACTGCAGCTGGATCCAGGGCATTTGCAGCTAGTCCATAAACGGTCTCGGTAGGTATCGCACAGAGTTTGCCTTGCGATAGCGCTGCCACCGCAACTGAGACATCAGTGGTTACCGACACTGCTTATCCCCACCAAAATGCCGTGGCAATACCTAGATACAAAGTGATCAGCGCTGCGCCTTCAAACCAAGTTGATTCACCGTCGGAAACTACGATGATTGCGATAAATACCGCCATAAACATCACACCAAGCAACAGCGGTGAAAGCACCAAGGTAAATGTTGCAGCTCCTACAAGTGGCGCAGCCAAGGCAATAAGTGGTGCCACGATCATTGCAACTTGTACGGGAGATTGCAGAATAATTTGCATTGCGTAACTTTGCTGATTCTTGGATGCCAACTGCACGCCAACAAAACTTTCCACGGCATTACTGGCAAGGGCCACAATAATCAATCCAGCAAATGCTTCGGAAATTCCAAGACTTGCCATAGCGGTCGGTAACTCATCTACGAACCAACTCGAAACAACCAAAGAACCGATCGTTGCTACCAAAACCATCAGCATTGCAATGTTCAATGGCCACTGGCCATGCTCATCAACTTCGCTAGCTGCAGCTAGCGCTTCGCGGGTTCCGGTTACTGGGGATTCATGACTGGCGTTTCGAATCGTGTCTGGAATTGAAGCCAAGAACAAAACGATTAGTAACAAAGAAATTATTACCGTTACTTCACGTTCAAATTCAACCGCAGGTGAATTAAACGATGCAGTTAAAGATGGAATAGCTAGTGCAAAAACGGATAGCGCCAACAACATACTGAGTTGTCGCGCGGCAGCTACGTTAAAACTTTGGCGTCCAAACTTTCTGCCGCCAACCACAAAAGCAATACCCATCACCAACAAAATGTTGGCAATGATCGAGCCGACAATTGTGGCTTTAACAATTTCGTAAAGTCCGGCTCGTAAGGCAAACAGAATTACAAAAATCTCCGGCAAGTTTCCAAGTAGAGATTGCAGTAAGCCATTGGCACCGCGACCCAATCTGTCACTGATTGCTTCTACGCTGCGTACAACTAATCGAGCAATCGCACCAAGTGCAATTGTTGCTGCCAAGAAGGCGAGCACTGGATTTCCTGTGGTGTTATGCAAAATACCTGCAGAAATTGAAATTCCCATAACAATTGCAATCAGACGACGATCCGAATGACTTAGTACTGCCAAGCCATGTGGTCGATCCACAGTAATGGTGGCTACTTCAGCTGGTCGAGCCGCTCTGCGTCCTCTGGCTTGCCCACGAGAAGTCTTTACAGGCTCGGGCTTGGGATCAACTCTGCGGCGTGACATACATCAAATCTTACCGTTTTTAGGATTTAGGAATTTAGCCCTGAATTACACCAGATACATAAGCCAATTCAATCTGAGAAATCATTTGTAACCGCAGTTCTTGCGCGCGCTGTGCAAATTGCATTTGATGCGTTGCGAACTCATCGCGCCCCTCCTGTGTCTCGACAGGAATCGGAATTACACCTAATTCAGATAAGTCATACGGCGCAACTTGCATATCAACAGTGCGAATACCTTTTGCTAACTCAAAAGCGGCTCGAACAAGTTGTGATCCAAAGATTGGCGCAAACCGTTGCGCGTGTTTGTACAAATCCATGTTGGCATGCAGGCAACCAGGTTGCTCTACTTCATTTTGATCAATCCGAGTTAGTTGCAGTGGGTTTAGAGGCACAGCGATTGGCGTGAAAAAACGAAATGCATCAAAATGCGTGCAACGCAACCCAACTTCGTCGATTGTCGCTTTGATCGACTCTTGACTAAGGCGAAGGGGCCACTTTTGATGTCGCACTTCTTCTGCGCCCAGAACCATTGCCCATTCATGAAGACCGAAACATCCGGTTCGCAAAGGTCGCTCTCTTGTCTTTTGCAGGAACTCAACTAGCTCTATCGCTTTCGTTTTATTTTTACTCAGCCAGTCTGGGCGAATTTGAATTTGCTTTGAAGAGTATTCGTAACTGCCAACTGGAAATTCTTCAAAATCCGATTCAGTAGCTTGCAAGGTGAAACCAAATCCGGGATGCCAGATCAAAAGTTTGTTTGTACTAATTGGGTAATACTCAAACAAAAAATCATCAACGGGATGACTTTGCTGCAGCGAGCGCCGCTCCAGTCGTGGCCTAATCCAGGGCAAAACTATTGTTCGATGTGCTTCGCGCAACTCATGCCACTCTTGGGCTTGCAATACGTGGTTACTCATGGCGGCTAAATCGTAAAGTCGGCAACTATTTGACTGTGGCCATCGATGCAGTGATCAACAACGCTGCGACCGAGCAGAGCGCCCACAACATTTCCAGTGCCACAATATGCCCCGATTGCCCAAAGCCCAGGTTGCACTTGTTCAACTATCGGCAATCCGGAATCGGTGTAGCTAACGATCGCAGCCCAATGATGTTCAATCTCGACAGTTATACCAATTGAATGCAACTTAGTTTCTAAGTAGTTGCGCATTTCCGGGGTTGGTTCTGCAACATCGGTTGCTTCTTGCGTTAACGCAGTATCACGTCCACCCCCGATAGCAATGCGTCCATCAGGAAGTTGTTGCCAGTAGTCCCAACCTTGACGCGTATAAACGGCATACTTCAGGGTCACTGATTTAACAGGCGCAGTAGAAATCATTTGTAGGCGTGTGGCTTGTGCGCGATCAGCAACTTCCGGAACAGCTTTACCTAAGTTTCCATCAATGGTTGCCAAAATGTGTGGCGCACGAATGCTGCCTTGCGGAGTTTTCACAATGCCAGATTGTAAATCAGTAGCAGGGGAGTTAGTAAAAATCTGAGCGCCCGCAGCAACAGCAAGATTTGCAAGTTGCACCGCGCGCTTGGCGGGTTGAAACACGCCATCGGTTGGGATCAAAATCCCTTGGCCTTGCTCGTCGTCGTAGTCCAACACGGGATAGCCATCTGCGATTAGCGCGTCGCGATGTGCAATTACATCTGCAAGTTCTTTGGAGTCCTCTCCGGTACGCAACGCACCAATCCGCGATATTGCATTTGGAGTTGTGGCCGCCATACGATCCATTTCATCCAGAGTGTGTTGATACAACGCCATGGCGCATTCGCGCCCAAGTTCTTGGCGCACATTGTGATGAAAATCTGCAATACCCGCTAAGAGTAATCCACCATTTCGTCCGGCAGCACCTGCGGCAATTCGATCAGCATCGATTCCGATTACTTTTAGTCCACGTTGAGCGCCATGCAACAGGGCTGTTAGACCAGAACCACCCAGGCCAACAACGACTAGGTCAGCCTCGAGGTTTTCGGTCAGCATTGGGAATTGCGGGCGATCAACACCAATGTCCCAAACGATTCCCATGAATATCCTTTACTGGCTGCTAGCGCTTGTGTTGTGATTAGGTTTTTTCACTCGCTAGTAACAGCATAGGAGTATGAGTTCGACACCAGAAAATCCCGAGTTAAATAGCGCGGATCTACAAGCACAAAGTTCGGCCAAATTGCGCGCGCTCTTAGATGACGTCGAACTCACTCCCGAGCAAACCAGTGATGACATCGCACCGGCTACGAATCGTGATAACGAATTACTCGATGACGTGCCCCCACATCACGGAAATTAGTTAAAGCAGGCGCTTATTGCGCGGGCAAAAGCGCAACAGTAAATCCTTGTGAGCCCATATTTCCTGCGACTTTAATTGCTGCTACCGAATCAACGGCAACGATAACTCCGTTTACTGAGCTGCCTGCGGAAAACATTGTGGTGTTCGCAGTTGAGCCCATTGAAAGGACAATTGCTCTTGCAGCAACTAATACGCCAGTGTTTAATCCATCAGTAGATGCGGTGTAAATATCTACTTTTGCGCCTAGAGATAACAGCGAAAAATTGGTGCTGCTATGTACTGGCAGCGAAATCGCAACATAGTTTGCTGGCAGTCCTGCAAGTAGTGCAGAGCCAACCAAGTCACTTTCACTTATTGGTTGATTGATCGCAAGTGGCCGAGCCAAAGTTTTTCCTACTAGCTGGTCAGGGCTCGAGATCACCGTTGACCAAAGTTGATTCTTATTAATTTGGCCAGATGCAAAATCGTTAGCAGTTAACTTGCGGCCGGCTGGCAAGTCTTTGCTAGCGACTAAGACCTCAACACCTGGCTTTGGTGCCAATGAACTCATGATGATCACTACACCTAATCCCGCCAGAATTGCCGAGACGGAACGCCGGTATCGAACTAGTAATGGATAGTACTTGCTCACAAATTCATGGTTTTTCATAGTTGTGCCACGATAAATGTTTTTTGGAATTCGCGACTTAATTTGTCCACAGGTACGATATGACAGAACCTGAGAGGAAATCATGCCTACCTATCAATACGTTTGCGGCGAATGTGACGCTCCGCTCGAGGTAGTGCAATCGTTTTCCGACGATGCCTTAACTACTTGCCCAGAATGCAAGGCTGAAGCCTTAAAGAAGGTTTATGGATCTGTCGGTGTGGTATTTAAAGGCTCTGGTTTCTATCGAAACGATTCCAAGGCAACGACAACTACGCCAACTTCTACCGATTCCAAAACTACTTCGCCATCGTCGCCAGCCCCGAGTGCTCCGGCTAGTACGCCGAGTGCAACTTAACTGTGATTAAGTTTGGAATTTATGCTGCCTTTGGCGCAGTGTTTGGTTCCTTGGCGCGACTTGAAGTTGCCTATTTAATGCAACGCCCGAGTGAAACATCTTTTCCATGGGCAACTTTTACTGTCAACATTATTGGCGCATTAATTATTGGCTTAGTTGCTAGCCAGCCGAGCATTATGAACAACGAAGCACGACGACATTTTGTAGTTACTGGAATTCTTGGTGGCTTTACAACTTTCTCGGCAATCGCAGTTGAAACCTTGCAACTAGCAACTCGGCCAATAATTTCTATTACGTATGTCATTGCCACATTTGCAGTAGGTATTGCTGCCACTCACATCGGTAGCTTTGTGGGGGCTAAGAAATGAATTTAGTTCTTTTTATTCTTGCCGCTGCCATTGGTGGGTTCCTAAGATTTACACTTGAGTATTACCTGCCACCAGTTGGAGCGTCAGCTTTTCCGCGAGCTACGTTAATCGTGAATATTCTTGGCGCGTTTCTATTAGGTGTTGTCTTGGCGCTGCCGGGCGAATGGCAAATAATTTTGGGAGTCGGACTTTGTGGTGCACTTACGACTTTCAGCGGAGTTAGTTTGCAATTACATCGGCGATTAAAGTCCTCGGCATTTGGTTCTTCGTTAACTTACTCAGTAACGCTTATTGCTGGTGGCGTTATCGCAGCTGGCGTTGGTCTAACAATTGGTCGACTTGTTTTCAGTTAAGTAGTTACCCAAGTAACTTTTGTTGGCGTCACGATCACATCAATCGGTGCATCGTGAGACTCGCTTGGTACGGAGTCATCAACATCGTCATCAAAAACTAGACAGATCCGTAGCGGTCCGCCCTGGCTATGTGGCGAAAGCTTTGCTAGTGCTCGGTCGTAGTAGCCCGCACCTCTACCTAGACGAGTGCCATCAAGCCCAACCCGCAATGCCGGAATGATAATTGCACTTGCAGAATTCAAATCAATTTTTGAAATGTTCGGCTCTAAAATTCCGTATGAGTTCTGGGTTAACGAATCGTCGTCGTAACCCCAGGCCAAAGTATTTCCAGCTTGCATCACGGGAAGCGCCACTGACTTACCGAGTGCGCGAAGCTGGTCTCGCAATTGTGACGTTGGAGGCTCGGTCGCCATTGCAACAAAGCAGGTAACAAGCTTGCCAGGGCAAAGCATGTTCCAGTCGTGAGCAGCGATCGCATTCCCGGCGGCAATAATCTCGCTAGTTTCTCGCGCAGATCTGGCCTCGATAGATTGCTGGCGAACTGTGTCTTTGGAACGACTTACCATTCCTTAACCGTATTGCCAGTAAAGTCGACGTATGAGCAACAGGGGCAGTATTAATAAAGCGGTGATTCCGGTTGCCGGATTGGGCACCAGATTCTTGCCAGCAACTAAAGCAACCCCCAAGGAAATGCTTCCAGTTGTTGATAAGCCAGCAATTCAATATGTAGTAGAAGAAGCTGTAGCCGCTGGAATTCATGACGTGCTCTTTGTTACCGGCCGTAATAAGGATTCATTAGAAAATCATTTTGATCGCTCACCAAACTTGGAACGTACTCTGGCAGAGCGCGGCGCCTTTGAGATGCAAAGCAAGATCACCGAACTCGCTGACCTAGCTGCCATGCATTACGTGCGCCAAGGGGTTCCGATGGGACTTGGTCACGCTGTCAACATGGCTAAAGAACATGTGGGCAACGAGGCGTTCGCAGTTTTACTTGGCGATGACTTAGTTGATGCTCGTACGCCAGTTTTGCCAGACATGTTTGCAGCTCAACAAAAATTTGGTGGCAGCATTTTGGCACTGATGGAAGTTCCGGCAGATCAGATTCATCTATATGGATGTGCTGCAGTTGTCGAAACTGATACACCGGATGTGGTTCGAGTAACTGAATTAGTGGAAAAGCCGGCTGCTGGAACTGCCCCAAGTAACTTGGCAGTAATTGGTCGCTATGTAATAGATCCTGCAATTTTTGGTCTGCTAGAAAATTTAGCTCCGGGTAGCGGCGGCGAAATTCAGTTAACGGATGCTTTGGCTGCATTAATTGACATGCCAGCTAAATCAGGTGGCGGCGTTCATGCAGTAATTTTCCGCGGTAAGCGTTATGACACCGGTGACAAACTTTCGTACTTAAAGAGCGTCGTTTCAATAGCGCTGGATCGAGATGATTTAGGTCCAGATTTGCGAGCTTGGTTAACGTCATACCTGGCAGGCGAAAATTAATGCGCTCAGTTGAGCAGCACTTAGAAATTGTTCTAGCCAATGCACTTCCATTGGAATCACTTGAAGTTGGATTACTCGGCTCCGTTGGCTGCGTTTTAGCAGAACAAGTAACAACTGAAGAAGACGGCATAGAACACCTTCTGTTGGCACAGGGCACCACAATTGGCGCTCGCCACGTTGCAGTTCTAGCTGCGGCAAACTTGGGCCGAATTTGGGTGCATCCAAAACCTCGCGTTGTAATAGTTACTGTTGGTAGCGACTTGGCAGATCCAGGAACACTTGAAGATTTGCACCCAGACATTAATGGCATCGCAATAACTACTGCATCCACAGCGGCCGGCGCTATGACATTTCGCGTGGGACCATTACAAAGTGATTCAGAATTAGTGCGTTCCACGATTGAAGATCAATTAGTTCGCGCCGATGTCATCATTACTGCGTGTGGCATGAATGCTGGTGACTATGACTTACTGACCGGAGTTCTGCGTGAACTTGGCCGAGTGGAATTTTCCAGAGTCAACATGACACCTGGCGGCGCCCAAGGATTTGGCATTATCGGACCGGATTCCACTCCACTGTTCGTGTTGCCAGGTAATCCAGTTGGCGCATTGCTTTCCTTTGATTTATTCGTACGGCCTTTGATTAGGCGCCTGATGGGACAAAGCAAGTTACATCACCGAGTTATTGAAGCCAGGCTGGAAGCAACGGTAGAGGGTGCGGGAGATGATGCTCGATACGTTCGTGCTCATGTGTCAAGATCTGCTGGAGTATCAGTTGTGCGTTCCGTAGAAAATAAAGCTGACCATCCCCTGGCTGGACTTGGAACAGCAGATGCCTTGATTGTGGTGCCAGCTGGTGTGTCGCGTTTGAATGCAGGTGACACGGTCAAAGTTATGCAACTTGATTCTTTGGTAGATGAGTAGAGCTGGATCGATCTGTGAGTAGAGCGTGGCCCGTTATTTTGCAGCATGGCGAAGTTAGGGTTCGTCCACTTAGAGTTCGTGATGCCCGACGTTGGCAACAACTTAGAGCGAACAATAACGAGTGGCTACAAGAATGGGAAGCAACCTCACCTCTTCCAAACATCGAACCACCTCCAACTTTTCGGCAAAGTGCCCGGCGGATGTTGGCCGAAGCACGTGAGGGCAGGACGATGCCCTTGGTGGTTGAGCATCAAGGTGAATTCGTAGGCCAAATAAACGTCTCGGATATAACTTACGGCTCCTTGCGTGGCTGCCACTTTGGATACTGGATTGCCGAAAGCGCTTCGGATAAAGGGGTCATGACCACGGCCGCCGCCCTAGTTACTGACCACCTGCTGCGAACTCTGCAGCTGCACCGCATTGAGATTGCAGTGCGACCAGAGAATATTCCGAGCAATCGATTGGCTGTTCGATTGGGCTATCGCTTCGAAGGCATTAGGCCTGACTTCTTGCACATCAATAGTCAATGGCGTGACCACAACATCTATGTGATGCAACCGGGCATAACTTCGGGGACAGTACTGAATCACATCTTGAAAGCACGCGACACGAACCGAAGTTAACCCGTTAGATCCAATAGAACCCTGGGTTTTACCCGTACCGTAAATATCCATGACCGGCTTGTTGTATCTCATCGTGATCGTGATGTGGGCCGTTGTTTTAGTTCCAATCTGGCTAAAGAGTCATGATCGAGCACAAGTTGAAAAAGGACTTCAGCTCGATGGTGAAATTGGGAAAAAATGGCGTTGGCAACAACGGGCACCGATGACTCCAAGGCAGCTCGCATTTGTGCGACGACGTCGAGTCGCTATGGTTTTGTTCACTGCACTGGTAGCAACGTTGGTTCTAGGCATGGCTGGAAAACTTCCAATTTATTGGAGCGCACTTCCAACATTGTTGGTTGCAACCTTTGGTGCAGTTGCTGCAAAGAATGCGCAATCGGCACCACGCCTAGTACGTAAACCCGTTTCGCAAGAACAAAGTGCGCCGCGAACACAACCTGCAGTACCAAATCATGTAACAGAAGCGGTTTCACTTTCCGAAACTGTCACTGAGACTCGTCGTACTTGGCAGCCCATCGAGACCCCACTGCCTTCGTATGTGAATGCCCAAAAAGCAACCACGTATGCACGGGTTCTTGACTCCGAAAAGCCATGGACCGGTCAAGACATGGTGGAACAGGCTGAATTACTGAAAGCCCAAAGAGCAGCCCGAATTCAGGAGTCACAAAAACGCCTAGAAGAAGCGCGGGCAGTTGCCATGGAAAAGGCTCGTAAGGCAGCTTTAGCGGCTGCTGCTTCCTATCCAGATGTAGCGGAAAAGCGCGCGGTTAACGAATAACTCGTCCTCGTTAGACTTGACTGAGGAAGAGGTGCTTGATGCAAGCCACATTTAATGTTGTAGGGATGACTTGCGGTCATTGTGTTTCGGCCGTAACCATGGAACTTTCTTTAGTGCCCAACGTCACCGCAGTAGATGTTGATCTAGAAGCTGGTCAAGTGACGGTTACTTCTGATATTGCGCTGGATGAATCACAAGTTGCAACCGCAATTGCTGAAGCTGGATACGAGCTCGTCTAGAACTCATGAGCTCACGCAGCGTTGAACTTAGTGTTGGGGGAATGACGTGCGCCTCATGTTCTCGCAGAGTTGAAAAAGCCTTAGAGAAAATTGACGGCGTTCGCGCTTCGGTAAATTATGCAACTGGAGTTGCATTTGCTGATGTTGATTCAGAAATATCAAACGAGCAACTAGTAACTGCAATTGAAAAGACTGGCTATACGGCATCCATTTCCGGAAAAGCCGTAGAACTTTATGGTGTAAAAGAATTCAGACTGCGTCTAACAGTAAGCGTGCTATTAACAATTCCACTTATGACAATTTCTATGTCGCCGGCATTTCAATTTGCTGGCTGGCAGGGGGTATGTGCAGGGCTAGCAATCCCGGTTGCGACTTGGGGTGCTTGGCCGTTCCATCGAGCCGCGTACTTAAATTTACGCCACCGAGCAGTAACCATGGATTCGCTAGTCAGCCTTGGCGTTTTGGTTTCATTCCTTTGGTCCATGTGGGCAATTTTGTTCACTGCAGCCGGTGCAACTGGAATGAAAATGAGCGCGGAACTTTTTCCAGCTCGGAATCACTTCGCGCACCCAGAGCTATATTTTGAAGTTGCCGCAGGAGTTACGACTTTAGTTCTGCTTGGTAAATATCTGGAGCATCGTGCCCGCGAACAGTCGGTAAAAGCAATCGAGAATTTGGCAACTTTGAATCCAAAGTTTGCCCAGGTTTTGAAAAATGGCCAACAAGTCACAACTGCGATTGAGGATGTGGTTGTGGGCGATGAAATTTATGTTCCAGCCGGAACGCAAATTCCAGTTGATTCGGTTGTGGTATCTGGAGCTGGGCATATTGATAACTCGTTAGTTACTGGTGAATCCTTGCCAGTTTCAGTAACTGTTGGAGACCAAGTAATCGGCGCCACCGTTTTGCTGGATAGCGCACTAACAATACGAGCCATAGCAGTAGGTAAAGACACGGTGCTCTCCGGCATTTCTCGACTCGTGCACCAAGCCCAGACTGGTAAGGCCGAGGTCACCAGATTGGTCGATCGGGTCTCGGAAATTTTTGTACCCATCGTGGTCCTGCTGGCAATTGCAACGGCAATCACTTGGTGGGCGATAACCCAAGATGCGGGATTGGCAATGACGACTGGAATTTCAGTACTGGTGATTGCCTGTCCGTGCGCATTGGGTCTGGCAACACCAACTGCATTGCTGGTCGGAACTGGTAGGGGCGCACAACTTGGCATTTTGATTCGTGGACCGCACGCAATCGAATCCAGTCAGCAGGTAAGTGTCATGGTCATGGATAAGACCGGCACGCTAACTAATGGCCGAATGAGTGTGGTTGAAACGGTTGCCCAAATTCCCGATCAAGAGTTGTGGCAAATCGTAGCTTCCCTAGAAGCCGGTGCTACCCATCCGATTGCAACTAGTTTGTGCAAACATGCTCGCAGCATTGGCATTGGCCCGGCTAATGCACAAGAGGTGCAAACACTCGGTGGTTCTGGCGTTCAAGGAGTTATAAATGGTCAGCAGTGCGCACTTGGTTCAGCTAAGTGGCTTGCAGTTCCGGATGGTCAGTTACAACAAGCAGTAACTAAATTCCAAGGTCGGGGTGACAGTGTTGTAGTAGTTCACAGAAATAGTAAAGCGGTCGCAGTAATTGCGCTTGCCGATGGGCTAGATGAAACAGCGATGTCTGCACTTTCACATTTAAAGAAGTTGGGTATTGAGCCAATCGTGTCATCAGGAGATAATGAATTAGCAGTAAAGAAAGTTTGCGATCAACTCGGTATTACAACGTTTTATGCCAGTAGCTCATCGGCATCAAAATTAGAGCTAGTCACTGCTCAACAAGAATCCGGTGAAGTCGTGACAATGATCGGTGATGGTATTAATGATGCCGCTGCGTTAGCAAAGGCACACTTGAGTTTGGCCATGGGCACTGGCGCAGATGTGGCAGCTAGCGCGGCCGATATTGTCTTGTTGCGTTCGACTATGGCAGCAGCCGTTGATGCCATTGAACTATCGCGGGCAACAATGAAGACCATAAAGTTAAATCTGTTTTGGGCGTTTGCCTATAACATTGCCGCCATCCCACTAGCAATGCTTGGCTTCCTTGGCCCCGTTATTGCCGCTGGTGCGATGGCATTTTCTAGTGTGTTTGTAGTTACTAATAGTTTGCGGTTGCGTGGATTTAAGTCACTAAGTAACTAAACCCAGGTAGGAAGCCACATGCGCAGATGCCACATGTCGTATGTCATTGAATGTCCAGTCAAAATTGGATAAAAGAAAGCAGTCAGTATTGCTGTGACAATTAAAAATGTCAGAGCGGGCCAACGGTATTCAATAGCTCTCATGCTCTTAACACGACTGTTTGCCAAGTAGAGCACCAACGCTAAGGCCATGACGGTATACGGAATAAAGACCACCGAGTAAAACGAGAAAACTGTGCGATTAGGAAAGAACAACCACGGAATCCAACCAGCAGCAAATGCAACTGCGATAGGCAGGGCAGCACTGTGACGGCGGGCAACGGCAAAGTAAATAATTAAGCCAAGTGCAATTGCTCCGGCCCACCAAATTAATGGATTACCAAGTGGAATCACTTCTTGCGAACATTTATCGGAACCACATGTTGGATTAGTTTCGTAGAAAAAGCTTGTGGGACGAATCATGAGTGGCCAAGTCCAAGGATTGGCTGCGTAACTATGCGGCGTCGAAAGATGGGTATGAAAGTTCAACATATCTTTGTGATAGTGAATCAAGCTAACTAGCGAATTGGGTAACCAAGAATTTGTGGAATTAGTTTCTGCCCAATTTCGATTCCAACCGCCAGAAGTGGTAAACCAACCAAACCAACTTGCTAGGTAAATCCCAATAACAGCAATTGGCATTAGCAGCGCAGGCAAGACATCCTTAACTATCCAAGCTCGAACGCTTTCAAGTGCTTTACTTCGTCGGGCATAATCCCAAACCAACATCAGCACGCCAAAGGCTGCTGCAAAATACACGCCACTCCATTTAGTTCCGCAAGCTAAACCAAGTGCAATCACCATGGCCCAGCGCCAGGCTTTGGTACCACCTGCGTTTGCACTGTCGCGATCAATAATCAAAAAACCAAATGCTGCCAAAACGAAAAACGAAAGTGAAGTATCAAGTAGCGCAGTTCTACTCATTGCAATGTGTAACCCGTCTAGGGCTAACAACAATCCAGCTACAGTTCCAATGAAGTTTGAGTTAGTCAACCTTCGGGCAATTCGCGCAGTCATCAGGACACTCAAGATGCCCAAAATTGCAACTGCAATTCGCCAGCCAAATGGCGTTGCTCCAAATAAAGATTCACCACTTGCGATTATCCATTTACCAATCGGTGGATGGACCACATAGGAAGGCGCATCGGTAAAAATACTTTGGTAATCCCGTCCACCACTTGCTAACAGGACAGCATCGGCATCATCAATTACTTTGCGTTCGTATCCAAAATTCAAAATGGCAAGTGAGTCTTTTACATAATAAGTTTCGTCAAAAATAATGGCATGTGGTTGTCCGAGAAATGGCAGTCGAAGTAATGCTGCAAGTCCGGTCGCTGCAAGTGGCCCACGCCAACCTGCCCAACCACCTCGCACCGGAGCCTTGAGGTCTAAATCGAATTCCTCACGGCGACTAGATTGTGTTGCTGCCATTGGTCCAGAACTTGTGCTCACCGCTCAAAAGTACAGGACTACCTATTAATTACGGAATGATGGAGGAATGTCCGGTCAACTATTCCTAGCTGCCACGCCAATTGGCAATGTTGGCGATGCTTCGAGTCGTCTGCGGGAAGTCTTGACAAGCGCCAATATCATCGCAGCCGAAGATTCCCGTCGCGCCCATCGCTTATTGGCTGATTTAGGAATTACGACGACCGCGCAGATTTGGTCGTTTTATGACGCAGTCGAAGAAGCCAAAAGCCCAGAGCTAATTTCGCGAGTTCAACAAGGTGAGACTGTCGTCATGATTTCGGATGCCGGAATGCCAAGTGTCAGTGATCCGGGTTACCGCCTAGTGCAAGAAGCAATCGCCGCAGATGTTCGAGTGTCAGTGCTTCCAGGACCATCTGCAGTGCTAGCTGCGTTAGCCGTCAGTGGATTGCCTGTTGATCGGTTTTCATTCGAAGGGTTCTTGCCGCGTAAATCAGGGGAGCGCCGCACTTGGTGTGAGAACTTATTACATGACACCAGAACTATGGTCTTTTTTGAAGCCCCGCATCGCTTAGTTGAATCACTAATAGACCTGCAAGCAGTTTTTGGTCCAGATCGCAGGGCTGTGATTTGTCGCGAACTTACCAAGACTTATGAAGAAGTGATTCGCGGGACCTTGGCGGAACTTGTTGCTTGGAGCGATCGAGAGATCCTAGGCGAAATCACATTGGTGGTAGCCGGTGCGGAACCGTTACCAGAAACTTCGCCGACTGAATGGGTGGCATTAGTTGCTACTCGTGTTGAAGTCGGAGAATCACAGCGCGATGCAATTGCAGCAGTTGCCCGAGAACTTGGCGTTCCAAAACGCGATGTCTATGACGCGGTACTGGCTGAGCAACGCCAGCGAAAAAGTTAAGTGCTTTTCACCCTAGACTTAATACATGACCAGCAGTAAAGCGTTTTACTTAACAACGCCCATTTACTACGTAAACGATGCGCCACATATTGGACATGCGTACACCACAGTTGCTGGTGACGTAATGACTCGCTGGCATCGAATGGCTGGCGAAGATGTTTGGTTTTTAACGGGTACCGACGAACATGGTCAAAAAGTACTTCGGACGGCAGAAGCAAATAATGTTGCGCCACAAGCCTGGGCTGACAAATTAGTTGAGGATGCTTGGCTTCCGGTACTCGATGTAATCGATGCCGCCAATGATGATTTCATTCGCACCACGCAGGAGCGCCACACCAAACGCGTGCAACGCTTCTTGTCCCAGTTAAAAGATGCTGGACACATTTACGAAGGTTCATATGAAGGTCCGTACTGTGTTGGCTGTGAAGAATTCAAACTGCCAGGGGACTTAATCGATGGCACTGGCGATGAAAAACTTTGTCCAATTCACTCCAAGCCAGTGGAACAAATCAGTGAAACAAATTATTTCTTCAAGCTATCTGCCTACGCCGATGCCTTAATAAAGCATTACGAAACTAACCCACAAGCTATTCGTCCGGAATCTGCGTATAACGAAGTCATGTCCTTCCTGCGCTCTGGACTACAGGACTTATCGATTTCCCGTTCTACTTTTGACTGGGGAATCGAAGTGCCATGGGATCCTTCACAAGTTGTTTACGTGTGGTTCGATGCCTTACTTAATTACGCAACTGCAGTGGGCCTTGGCGATGAACCTGGCAGTGATGGTGCGAGGAAATTTGCCGAAACTTGGCCGGCAGATGTGCACTTAGTTGGTAAGGATATTCTGCGATTCCACGCTGTAATTTGGCCCGCCATGTTGATGGCAGCAGATTTGCCTTTGCCTAAGTGCGTGTTCGCGCATGGCTGGCTGTTAGTTGGCGGCGAAAAAATGAGCAAGAGCAAGCTCACTGGAATTTCCGCGCAAAGCATTGTGGATCTCGTTGGCTCCGATGCGTTTCGGTATTACTTCATGCGTGCCATTATTTTTGGCCAAGACGGCTCATTCTCGTGGGAAGACTTGGTAGCTCGGTATACCTCTGAACTTGCAAACGGACTGGGTAACTTAGCCAGTCGCGTGCAAGCCATGGTAGTTAAGAATTTTGCGGGCTTATTGCCAGAGCCAGGTGAGTTAACTGCTGCTGAGGAAGTATTAACAAATCTTTTGACTAAGACTGCTGCCCAAGCCGATGCTTCAATTCGAGCATTTGATTTCCAAACTGGCATAGTGGCAGTTAAAGAATTTGTGGACGCAGTGAACTTGTATGTAACTGAGCAAGAGCCTTGGACCCTTGCCAAGTTAGAAGATGCAGATAGCCGTCAACGCCTGGCAACCATACTTTACACAGTGTGTGAATCATTACGAGCAATTTCTATTTTGTATTCGCCGATCATGCCAAAGAGCATGGCGGCGCTTTGGAACGATATTGGCGCAGCTGAATCCGGTGTTGGAAATTCGTTTGCTGATGTGGCAATCTGGGGTCAATTAAAGCCTGGGGTAAAAATCACCAAGAGTGAATCAATGTTCCCACGAATTGAAGAACCGGAGTCTATTTAAGGTCCGTGCAGGGCTTCGTTAACGATCGCTCCAAATACTTTGGCACCAGTCTTAGTTAAATGCACGCCATCAGGTGCGAAGTAACCTTTGTGGCCCTTAGAGGCCGTGTTCCAATCTGCCAACCTTACATTTGGATATTGCGTTACAAGGGAAGCAATCATTTCATTCGTTGGCTTCATCCAAACTCGAGGAACGCGTACGTTTACCACGACAACTCGATTTCTATCGCTGAGTGCTTCCAAAATTGGCTTGAGATCTTCTTCTCGAACTATGCCATTGGTTCCCATATGAATAACGACATTGGGACCGAGGCGTCGTTCATCGCGACGAGCACGAATGCGCTCTGCAATTACCTTTGGTTGCCTACTCACGGCGGCGTCAATTGAGATATCGCCAAGAGCTGCTTTTAAACTTTCGCGCGCGCCTAGCACTACGGAATCACCAAAAACAACGGGTGGGATACTGTCCTGAATCTTTTGCTGTACCGCAGCGGCCTGCTGGGCATTTATTTGTAAATCGTTTGAAACCATTATTACTGGCGCTGCCGGAGTTACTGGATCTTCATCAATGGCCGTGATACCACCGATACCGGTTAGATTCCCAGCACTTGGAGTTGGTACGCGATACATGCTAGCCATGCTCACTGCAATCACAGCAACGCTCAATCCAGATGCAATCAGGGTTCGAGATTGTGGTCGAGGAACTCCTGCTTCGCGCCAAATCGTTAATCGACGGCCAATTGCACCGTTTCGTATCGGCATTTCTACGAACCGATAGGACATATCTGAAATTACAAGCACAATTGTAATTTTTGCTACGAAAGCTACTGGGTCGGGCCACTGCACATCAATACCAGAACGCATCAATACAAAAATTGGCCAATGCCATAAGTAGATTCCATATGAGCGATCACCAAACCACTTCAAAAGCGGATTACCGAGTCGCGCACCGAATTTCAAACCCGGATGGGCTGCCACCACAACCAAGCAGGCGGTCAGAAGTGAAAGCGCTAAGAAGCCACCTCGGTATAACCATTCATTAAGTTCACTGACAAAAATGAAAAAGTACCCAAGGCCAACTAAACAAATTATGCCCAGGCCATTCATCGCACTGACGCGATCTGGAGTTAACTTCTCATTAAGTCGATCGCTGCGCCAAAGTGCAGCTGCTGCACAACCAATCAGTAGCCCCATTGCATGGGTATCGGTGCCAAAGTAAACCCGACTGGGGTCATTTGGAATTGGAAAACCATTTGCAATAGATAAGTGCACCATCCAAGCAGTCGAAGCCAAGGCCAAGGTGGTGGAAGTGATGAACACTTTAGCTCGTGGCGTGATGCGTCCAAGTGGCAACTTATATAGCGCCACCAACAATAGTGGCCAGATCACGTAGAACTGTTCTTCAACGGAAAGAGACCAAAGGTGTTGCAGAAGTGGTGGCCGAGAAATGTTAACGAAGTAGGACTGCTCAAAGAATAGATACGACCAGTTGAGTACAAACGTTATTGCCCAAGGTAAATCTCGTCGAACGTGATATGCCGCATCCAGTACAAACAACCCGGAGACTAAGACGCTAAACAGCAAAACCATGAATAGCGCCGGCATCAGGCGACGAATTCGTCGCAAATAGAACTTAGCTCGATCGACTTGATTGGTTCGCTGCAGTTCTTCTAAAAGCAAAGAAGTAATGAGAAATCCAGATAAAACGAAAAATACATCGACACCGAGAAACCCGCCTACAAGTAGCGAGACATCTGCGTGGTAAATAATGACGGCCAGTACTGCGATGCCACGAAGGCCATCAAGTCCTGGTAACCGTCTGATCACTTATTCCCCTGAAACCAAATGAGCGCAGCGCCCTGCAACCAGACTAGATTACCGAGTCACCAGTAACGTAGAGGTGTGAGTTTAGTGAAGTCGGCGTTAACTTTAGTTAGTCCAGTGGTCGACACCCATTGCCATATGGATGTGGCTTTTGATGACGACTTTGAACTACCTGACGTAACGCAGGCCATGGCGAGCGCCCGAGCCGTCAATGTTACAAAAGTCATTCAGGTGGGCTGTGATTTAACTAGTTCTCGCTGGGCGGCTCAAGTTGCGCTCGAACATCCTGATATTTGGGCGACAGTTGCCTTACACCCAAATGCAGCTGCTCACGATTCTGATCTAGAAAGCTCACTCACAACAATCGCTGAATTGGCGCAATTACCTCAAGTCAGGGGTTTAGGTGAGACTGGTTTGGATTATTACCGCACCGAAAAAGCACAGGCTGCCGCGCAACACGTATCGTTCAAAGCGCACATAGATATTGCACGTGAAGTGGGAAAGCCGGTAATCATTCATGACCGCGACGCTCACGACGATGTAATAGAAATGCTGCAAACCCATGGTGCTCCGGAAACTGTCGTGTTTCATTGCTTCTCGGGTGATGCACAGATGGCAAAAATTTGTGCCGATGCTGGCTGGTACATGTCGATTCCAGGTGTGGTTACTTTCAAGAATGCTCAGCAACTTCGTGATGCCGTATTAGAAATCCCCGATCACTTGCTTTTAGTTGAGACTGATTCGCCATTCTTAACGCCATCACCCAATCGTGGTCAGGCAAATACCTCTGCAAACATTCCTTGGACGGTTAGGGCAATTTGTGAGGTTCGAGGGCAATCTGAGCAAGAAATTTGTGAACTTCTTTTTTCAAACGCTGCAAGGGTTTTTGGGCCCTTTTGACAAATCCGAACTTGCCTTAACTAGGTAACTTCGGGATATTGTGGAGTTTCTGACTAAAACTGGCCAGCCAGTACTTCACGATTTGGGGACGTTATGACACAACTTGGTCGCCATCGCGCGCCGGGTCGTCATGCCCGCCCGAAAGTACGTAATGTTCCGCGGACATCAGCGATAGTAGCCAGTGCCGCAGTTCTGCTAACCGGCGGTATAACTGCTGCTGCCAATAGCACTGAGCAGGCTCCGCCATACATCGACGTTTCTGCTTTGGTAATTGAATCCACCGTCAGCTACGACATCAAAGATCATGTCCTGACCAACAGCGTGGAAACTGAAGTGCAAGAAGTGGCTTACTCGAGTTCTGTAACCGAAGATGCCACGATCGCTGCTGGTAGCGACATTGTTAAGCAAGCTGGCGAAGTCGGTTCTGCTGAAGTCACATACCAAGTGAAACAAGTTGATGGCAAAGAGGTTTCGCGTACTGAAATTGGAAAAAAGATTATTACCGAACCCGTGCAAGAAATTCTCATACGAGGCACTGGAGATCCAAATGACATTTCAATTGCGTTAGCAACAGCAGAAGGTAAAACCGGAACAAAGGCTGGGAACAAGGCCTACGCAAAGTTATGGATCAACCAGGAATTTGGTTGGGGCGAAAAACAATTCTCATGTCTAGAAACGCTATGGTTCCGCGAAAGCAACTGGAATCACAAAGCTAAAAATCGCTCAAGCGGTGCCTACGGTATTCCGCAGAGTCTGCCTGGTAGCAAAATGGCTAAATTTGGCAGCGATTGGAAAACTAATCCTGCAACTCAGATTCAATGGGGCGCGAATTACATTGATAAAAGGTATGGCACACCATGTGAAGCTTTGGACTTTTCCTACGCTCACAACTGGTACTAGTCGCTGAATTTAATGTCTGACTTAAAATCGGTGAGCCCAGAGTCTTCTGAACCCACGCTTTTGGGAGCTACTGAGATTAGAGCGCTTGCAGCTCGACTAAATGTTTCTCCCACAAAAAAACTTGGCCAGAATTTTGTAATTGACCCAAACACCGTTCGGCGAATAGTTACGCAAGCTCGCGTAGGTCCGAATGATGTTGTAGTAGAAATTGGGCCAGGACTCGGCTCACTGACTTTGGCGCTGTTACCAAAGGTAGCGAAAGTAGTTGCCGTGGAAATTGATTCAGTTCTTGCGGATGCGTTGCCGGCAACGATCGCCTTACATGCACCCAACCTAAAAGAGAATTTAACTGTAATCAATGCAGATGCCATGAAAATTGATTCGCTACCGCATAATCCAACACATTTAGTGGCTAACTTGCCCTACAACGTATCTGTTCCGGTAGTTTTACACTTCCTGGAAACTTTCCCTTCGATCCGGGAAATCTTGGTAATGGTTCAATCTGAAGTCGCAGATCGAATGGCTGCTGTTCCTGGCAGCAAGATCTATGGCATACCAAGTGTGAAACTAACCTGGTATGGGGAAGTTGATAAAGCAGGTTTGGTAGGACGTAACGTTTTCTGGCCAGCACCAAATGTAGATTCTGGTTTAGTTCGGTTAGTCCGCAAGGATAGAAATCTTGACCCAGAACTTCGAGAGACATTGTTTAGCGTTGTAGATGCCGCTTTTGGACAACGTCGCAAAACTCTGCGAACTGCCCTGGGTAGCGCCCTTGGCTCCCCACAAGAAGTTGAAGTTTTACTTCGCAGCGCAGGCATTGATCCAGGTTTGCGTGGCGAACAACTTAGCCTGGCTGATTTTGTGGCTATCGCCCTACAGGCGAAGAAAGTAACCTGATCTGGTGAGCAAGTCAGTAACCGTGCGAGTGCCAGGCAAGGTAAACGTTTACCTTGGCGTCGGCCCGCGGGAATTTTCTGGATTCCATGAACTTGCCACCATTTTCCAATCAGTTGGTGTCTACGATGAGGTCACAGTAAGCGCATCTGACTCATTAAAAATTTCTGGGTTAGGCGAATTCGCCGATCAGATTCCAACCGATGCGACGAACTTGGCCTGGCAAGCCGCTGAATTAGTAGCCCGAGCATGCGGTGAAGAGCCAAACATTCACATTCAAATTGATAAATCGATTCCAATTGCAGCCGGAATGGCTGGTGGTAGCGCAGATGCGGCTGCAACTCTCGTAGCTTGCGATGCATTTTGGAATGCGGGCATTCCACGCGAACAACTAGACGCGATGGCATCGACATTGGGATCCGATGTGCCATTTATGTTGCATGGCGGTTGCGCACTCGGAGTTGGCCGGGGAGATGTGCTTTCTCCGATAATGACTAGAGGAACATTTCATTGGGTCTTTGCAACTTTTGCCGAAGGCCTTTCCACGGCACAAATTTACGAAAAGACAGATGAAATGCGGGGATTTGATTTTGAAGATCTGCCTGATGTTCCAACCGAAGTACTTGGCGCATTAGCACGCGGAGATGCTCCGGCACTTGGAAACCTTTTGCACAATGATTTGCAAGCTGCCGCGATAATTTCTCGCCCGCAATTGGGACGCGTCTTGGAGCACGGGATTGACTCAGGTGCCTTAGGCGCAATTGTTTCGGGCAGCGGCCCAACTTGCGCGTTCCTAGTTCGAGATGAATCCAGCGCGATCGATTTAGTTGTGGAATTAAAGGCATCTGGACTGGTAGATGATGTGATTCGAACACATGGTCCAGTTCATGGTGCTCGAGTTATCTCGACATCAAGATAATCTTCTAGACTCACTTAAGTGAGCACATCTGATGAGGTCGACCGAATCGTAGCTGCCTGGAAGCGGGAGCGGCCAGACCTTGATGTGGCACCGCTACAAATTTTGAGTCGCGTATCGCGCCTTGCTCGACATTTAGATTTGGCTCGGAGAGAAGCGTTTGAAACACACGACTTGGAAGCTGGCGAATTCGATGTCCTTGCTGCCTTGCGTAGAGCGGGAAAGCCATATGCCTTAACACCATCGGCATTAATCGCTCAAAATTTAGTCACAAGTGGAACTATGACCAATCGAATTGATCGATTGGAATCAAAGAATTTAGTTTCACGTCAACCAGATCCAACAGACGGCCGCGGAGTTTTAGTTCAGTTAACCGGCAGCGGTAAGACCGCGGTAGATCGAGCGTTAGATGAATTGTTAGCTAGAGAAAAATCACTACTTGCGAACGTTTCTGCGGCTGATCGAGAAAAGTTGGCAACAGTATTGCGAAACATTGTTTTGCCGTTTGACGAAGAATCCGCCGGAACCGAGTACTAACTAGTCTGCGATGCGTCGACTAATTAGTCGAGGGTTGCTTTCAAGTCCGACTGCGCCGTTCCAAACTAAGTTAACTAGATGTGCGATGACTTCGTCTTTAGGAGTGTCGCGCTCATCCAGCCACCATTGTCCAGTTAAGGCAACCATTCCTACGAACATGTGGGCATACATTGGCGCCATTTGGAATGGGAACCCACGAAGTTTAAATTCCTTAGAAAGCAATTCTTCGACTCGTTGAGCCACATCAGAAAGCAAGGAAGCAAAGCTTCCAGTTGCAGTAGCGGATGATGAAGCAGCGGGCGAGTCACGCAACAAAATTCGGAAGCCATCAGTATTGGACTCGATGTAATCAAAAAGTGCACAAGCAGTTTGTTCAAGTAACAAGCGCGGATGGACTGCTGTCAGGGCTTTAGTGATTGAGTTAAGTAGATAGGTCATTTCGCGATCAACGACAACTGCGTACAAGCCATCCTTTGATCCAAAGTGTTCATAGACCACTGGCTTAGAGACGTTCGCAGTATTTGCAATTTCCTCGACCGTGACAGATTCAAAGCCTTTTTCAGCAAATAGCATTCGCCCAACTTCGACTAATTGCGCGCGACGTTCGTGACCTGTCATTCGGACACGATCAGCATCAGATGCGCGAGAACGACTGGATAAGTCCAGGTCGTTTTCGTGATCGTGTGCGATAGCCACTAGCTTTCCCAATCCGTTAGTCAGTGCGGCGCAGACCGACGATCGGACAAACTCCCAATGCATATATCTGCTGGGTTTAAGGATACCGCTTGCGCATTTAGCGGTCATCGCGCGAGAATCCCTACACGTTTTGGGAAACTAGCCCTTAAACGCATAAGATTTGCAGGCGGGTTAGGTGTTTTTAAGCAAACCTTAACTGCTTTCCCGGATCGTCTAATGGCAGGACAGCACTCTTTGGAGGTGCTTATCGTGGTTCGAATCCACGTCCGGGAGCAACACCAGAACAGTAAACTAGGTATGTGAACAACACGGGCGCACACTCTAATCCGCCCGCCGCAATTATTTTGTTAGCCGCTGGCGCTGGCACTCGCATGAAATCGACTAAGCCAAAAGTTTTGCACCAGGTTGCAGGCATGGCTTTGGTAGATCATGTGTTAGCAGCTGTAGCTCCGCTGGGAAGTACCAATACTTTGGTTGTGGTTGGTCATGACAAGGAATTAGTTTCCGAACACTTAAAGAACAAGCATCCAAAAGTTGTGACTGCTGTACAAGCCAAACAAAATGGCACCGGACATGCAGTAAAAGTCGCACTTGCTGAATTAGGAAAAGTGTCAGGACCAGTTCTAATTTTGGCGGGTGACACACCACTGCTTACTTCTGCTGACTTGCAAAACACCCTCGCGGGATTAGCTGGCAATTCTGCAACGGTCCTTACTGCGCACTTAGCCGATCCAACTGGGTACGGACGAATTGTTCGTGGCGCTGATGGCGGCCTAGACAAAATTGTGGAACACAAAGACGCAACTGCCGAACAACTTGCTATCAGTGAAGTTAATTCTGGCGTTTATGCATTTGATGCCGACTTGTTACGCGCTGCGCTAGAAAACTTGGCGACTGATAATTCGCAAGGGGAACAGTACTTAACAGATGTCCTTGGAATTTTGCGTGGCCAAGGCCATAGCGTTGCTGCTGTTGTAACTACCGAAGAAAACATTTTGGGCGTTAATGACCGCCGACAGCTTGCTGCAGCTGGAGCGGTTCTTCGTTCTCGGATTTGTGACGAGTGGATGCTAGCTGGCGTAACCATGGTCGACCCAACCACAGTGTGGATTGATCGAACTGTTGAACTCGAAGCTGATGTAACAATTTTGCCAAACGTCACAATTAGTGGTGCCAGCAAGATTCGCAATGGTGCCAACATCGGACCAGATTGCTCATTGCATGACACAGTAGTTGATCATTGCGCCACGGTAGTTAGAACTACCTCAAACGGTGCAATTATTGGTGAACGTGCAAACGTTGGGCCATATACATATCTGCGCCCGGGCACAGTTCTTGGTGCTGGTGCAAAAGCTGGTGGCTTCGTAGAAATGAAGAATGCCAATCTCGGCCCAAATGCAAAAGTGCCACACCTTTCTTATGTTGGCGACGCCACGATCGGCGAAGGCACCAACATTGGAGCAGCCACAGTATTCGTGAACTATGACGGCCAAGAAAAGCATCACACCCAAGTCGGCAGTCACGTTCGGATCGGAAGCGACACCATGTTAGTTGCGCCGTTGGTTATTGGTGACGGTGCCTATACGGCCGCGGGCTCAGTTATTACTGAGGACGTGCCTGCAGGTTCAATGGCCGTTGGCCGGGCCCGACAGCGCAACATTGTTGACTGGGTGCTTCGACGCAGACCCGGTAGCGACTCTGCCCAAGCAGCACTGGCAGACTCATCCCATAAGAACTCCAAGTAAAGGAAACAAGATGACTGGCATCACGCAGAACAATGCAAAGCGGATGGTTCTTATCGCAGGCCGGTCACACCCTGAATTAGCGAAAGCGGTCGCTGACAACTTAGGAACTGAGTTAGTTCCAACACGTGCTTTCAACTTTGCAAATGGTGAAATCTTCGTTCGCTTCGAAGAGTCAATTCGTGGTTGCGACGTATTCGTACTGCAAACTCACGCAGCTCCAGTAAACGAGTGGATCATGGAGCACTTGCTCATGGTTGATGCACTGAAACGTGCTTCAGCCAAGCGCATCACAGTTGTGGCACCGTTTTATGGTTACGCCCGGCAAGATAAAAAGCATGCTGGGCGCGAGCCAATCTCAGCGCGCTTGATGGCTGACCTATTTGCTGCGGCTGGTGCCGATCGCTTGATGAGCGTTGACTTACACACCGCTCAAATTCAAGGTTTCTTTGATGGCCCAGTAGATCACTTATTTGCACTTCCAATTTTGGCTGCGCATGTTGGGCGCACGGTTGACCGCGACAAAATTACAGTGGTCTCACCGGATGCTGGACGAGTTCGGGTTGCAGAACGCTGGACGGATATTTTGGGTGCGCCACTTGCCATCATGCATAAGCGTCGTGATCCAGATGTCCCAAATGAAGCCAAGGTACTTGAAGTAGTCGGTGACGTTAATGGTCGAGTTTGTGTAATCGTTGACGACATGATCGATACCGGCGGCACGATCGTAAAAGCATCAGAAGCATTATTTGAAAATGGCGCCTCTGATGTAATTGTTACTGCGACTCATGGAATTTTCTCATCACCTGCAGCCCAGCGCTTACAAGATTCCGGTATCCGCGAGGTAGTCGTTACAGACACACTTCCGATTGCTGTTGAAAATCAATTCTCAAATCTGACTATCTTGCCTATTGCTCCGTTGCTAGCTCGGGCAATCAAAGAAGTCTTCGATGAAGGCTCCGTGGCAAGTTTGTTCGACCATGTCGGCGTGTAACTAAATCCACCGATATTTGTCAAGGTTTTGGCTAATTTTGGTCAGATGTCTATACCTGGGCTAATCTAGGGATGCTCCTCGGCGAGGGCCCTAAAAAGCCGTAATCGACGAAGGTCCGTTGTGGAGCTATCCATAAATGACCTAGTTCGAGGAGAAATACAATGAGTGACGCATTAGTCGCCGAAGCCCGTTCAGATTTTGGTAAGGGTGCTGCACGTCGCCTACGCCGTGACGGCAAAGTTCCAGCTGTGGTTTATGGCCACGGCATTACCCCAATCCACATTGCTCTAGATGCTCACACCTTGCGCTTAACACTTCGCAAGAAAGTTACATCCCTAGAGATCGTGCTCAATGGAAAAACCGAAACTGTAGCGCCTCGCGATCTACAGATCGATCCAGTAACCCGAGGCATAGAACACGTTGACTTGGTTTATGTAACTGCAGCGGAAGCTGCTTCCCTTGCGCGCGAAGCTGTTGAAGCTCATGCTCGTCAGGAAGAAGCATCAGCTGCAGCAATCGCACACGCAGAATCAAAGGCAGCAGCTCGCGCTGATGCCGATGCTGCAAATGTTGGCGATGCACCTGCTAGTTCAAGCAATGACAGCAGCGATGCACCTGCAGGGGAATCTGCAGAGTAAGACCGTGTCTGATAACGGTGCGTGGCTTGTTGTGGGACTCGGTAATCCGGGTCCCACATACGCATCTACGCGCCACAATATCGGCGCGATGGTTATTGACGAACTAGCCGCACAAAACTCAGGAAAGCTAACTCGGCATAAACGAGCCCTAGCTGAAGTATGCGAGACACGAATTAATGGCATCCAAACGATTTTGGTGAAACCGCTTTCCTATATGAATGAATCCGGTGGCCCAGTTAAAGCGTTAGCAAGTTTTTATAAGGTGCCCCTAGAACAAATAGTGGTGCTTCATGATGAGCTCGACATCACGTTAGCCGCGATTCGTGTGAAATTTGGTGGCGGCGACAATGGCCACAATGGTTTAAAGTCCATTCGCTCCGCTTTTGACAGTGGCGACTGGCATCGAATTCGATTAGGTATCGGGCGACCTCCTGGCCAGCAAGATCCGGCAGATTTTGTATTGCGAAACTTTGCAACCTCAGAGGCCACGCAAGTTGCGGAATTAAGGACTCAAGGTTGCGAAGCCGTTGCCTGTCTAATTACCGAAGGCTTAGTGGCAGCTCAGAATGCGTATAACTCATGAACGATCACGAGTTAGCCCGAAAATTAGCTCGGGAAACCGGATCTTTATTACTTGGGCTGCGTACACACGCAGCAAGCATTTCAAATTCTACGGACAGCGCTCGGTCAGCATTAGCCGAAGAGATTCTGGGAAGCGAAGGCGATCGCGTCGCTCACGATTATTTGCTGGAGCAGTTCACAATTCACCGACCGGATGATGTGGTCTTGAGTGAAGAGGGCGACTTGGAAGTCGAACGACTCTCCGCAAATCGCGTTTGGATTGTGGATCCGCTTGATGGCACTGCGCAATATTCTTCTGGTGGGGATGACTTTGCAGTTCATATTGCGCTTTGGCAAGCTGATTCTGACCTGGCTGGCAAGATAACAGCCGCTAGCGTTTCGGTACCTGCACGCAACGAACTTTGGTCAATGGATGAACCCATCCAGCGTTACCAACCCAAAGGTGAACCAATTCGAATTTTAGTTTCCCGCAGTCGCCCGCCTAAAGAACTTGCAAACGTAGTTGCAGCACTCCAGCAACAACTTCCAGAACGTGGCCAAGTCCAAGTCATCCCAATGGGATCAGTTGGAGCAAAAGTTGGCGCGATCTTGTCAGACCAGGCTGATGCCTACTTTAATTCGGGTGGATTTTACGAATGGGACTTAGCCGCGCCACTTGGAATCGCCATCCACAACGGATTAGACGTTACCGACTGTAGGGGAAAGCAAATTGAATTGAACCAAGTTAATTTGCGCGTGAAAGATATTTTGATTTCGCGTAACGAGTTAACTGCAACGATTGTCTCTGCTCTGGCACAAAAATGACGTTAGGTGCAGTGAGCAAAGCCATTGCTCAAGATGAAGTTATTCAAGAATCGATTTCCGACGTGGCTGCAAAAGTCAGACTTCGATTAGCGTTACCAAAATCGGCAATTTCATATGTCGCAGCAGTAGTTGCCCAAAACTATCCAGTTGTTTTAATTGCAGCAACGGAACGTGCTGCGCAAGATTATGCAAATGTGTTACAGGATTTTGTGCCCGCACAAAACATTGCGATTTTCCCTGCCTGGGAAACTTTGCCGCATGAACGCTTGAGCCCAAGTAGCGATACGGTCGGCAGACGTATGGCAGTGTTGCGCCGATTAGCTCACCCCGACGAAATTGGTCCAATCACAGTTTTGGTAACTAGCGCTCGGGCATTTATTCAGCCAATCGTTGCTGGTTTGGGTCAAATTCCAGCCTTGAACTTTGCCGCAGGTGATGACCTGGCACTAGAGCAATTAGTTGGCGAACTATCTCGGCTGGGCTTTGAGCGCGTTGACTTGGTGGATCGTCGTGGCCAATTCGCAGTTCGCGGTGGAATTGTGGATTTGTTTCCACCTGCCGAAGAGCACCCACTTCGCGTGGAATTCTGGGGCGATACCGTGGAAGAGATTCGTGCCTTTTCGATTGCCGATCAAAGGTCGCTAGGCACCGCAGTTGATCGAGTTTTTGCCACAGCCTGTCGAGAATTGTTAATTACGGAAGACGTGGTTAAGCGAGCGAGCAAATTAGCGCTGCAACACCCTGAGCTAGCAGAAATTTTGGAAAAGGTATCAGCAGGAATTGCGGCCGAAGGCATGGAGAGCCTGATTCCAGTCTTGGTTCCAAAACTTGAATTATTAATTGATGTAGTCAATCCCAAATCAATAATCATTGAAGCTGAGCCGGAACGATTAGAAACTCGCGCTCATGAATTGGTTTCCACTAGTGCGGAATTTCTAGAAGCTTCGTGGAGTAATGCCACTGCGGGAAATGTAACTCCAATTGATTTAGGCGCAAGTGCCTTTCGGGACTATCAGGAATTACGGGACGCCAGTAGCACTTTTGCTTGGCTTGGACTTTCAACTTTGGCTGGGCCACAAGATCAGTCGCCGGCTTTTGAGCAAATTCGAGATTACCGATCCCGCGTTGATGAGTTTGCAACTGACATTCGTACTTGGTGGCAAGCAAAGCAACAAGTTGCCGTTGTCATGGCTGGGCATGGCTCAACTGAGCGCCTAGTGGCTACTTTGATGGAATTAGGTATTCCAGCGAGACAAACGGAAGTTCTCACACCTGGACTTACTGAAAATGTAGTGGAAGTGACAGTAGGTCACTTAGAAAACGGCATCCATGCCAAGTCTGCAAACTTAGTAGTTATTACTGAAGTTGATTTATTTGGCAGTCGCGATACTGCTCGAGATACGCGTAGCCTGCCAAGTAAGCGCAGAGCAGTAATCGATCCATTAACTTTAAAAAGCGGAGACCATGTAGTTCACGAACAACATGGTGTCGGTAAATACATAGAAATGTCGCAACGCACAATAGCAAATGCCACGCGCGAATATTTAGTAATTGAATACGCAGCAAGTAAACGTGGGCAACGTGGGGACCGACTTTATGTTCCCAGTGATCAGTTGGATCAAGTCACTAGATATGTAGGTGGCGAAGCGCCTTCACTTAACAGACTGGGTGGCGGGGACTGGGCTGCAACTAAGTCTCGAGCTCGACGCGCAGTTCGCCAGATAGCGGGAGAGTTGATTCGGCTTTATGCCGCACGTATGGCAAGTAAGGGTTTTGCTTTTTCAGGCGATAGTCCGTGGCAACGTGAATTAGAAGATGCCTTCGAGTATGTGGAAACTCCCGATCAGTTAGTAACAATCGAAGAAGTCAAACGCGACATGGAAAACGATGTGCCAATGGATCGCTTGGTCTGTGGCGATGTTGGATATGGCAAAACTGAAATTGCAGTTCGCGCTGCATTTAAAGCTGTGCAAGATGGAAAACAAGTTGCGATCTTGGTACCAACCACATTGTTGGTCCAGCAACACTTTGAAACGTTTTCTCGGCGGTATGCACAATTCCCAGTAAAGCTAGCTGCGCTTTCCAGATTCCAAACAGATTCCCAAGTCCGAGAAGTTTTTGCGGGAATTACCGATGGCACCATCGACATAGTTATTGGTACGCACCGATTGTTTAATCCTGAAGTTAGATTCAGAGATTTGGGCTTAGTCATAGTTGATGAAGAGCAGCGATTTGGTGTTGAACATAAAGAACACTTAAAAGCACTTCGCACCAATGTCGACATGTTAACGATGTCCGCCACTCCAATACCGCGGACGTTAGAAATGGCCGTAACTGGATTGCGAGAAATGTCTACGATCCAGACACCACCGGAAGAACGTCATCCAGTTCTAACCACAGTTGGTCCCTATGACGAAAAATTTATTACGGCTGCCATTCACCGCGAATTAATTCGAGATGGTCAAGTTTTCTTTGTGCATAACCGAGTAGAAAGCATTAACCGAGTTGCCGCACGGTTGGCCGAGATAGTTCCGGAAGCTCGTATCGCAGTAGCGCACGGTCAAATGAACGAACATACTCTCGAGCAAATAATCGTAGATTTCTGGGAACACAAATTCGACATTTTGGTTTCGACGACAATTATTGAAAGTGGCCTGGACATTCCAAATGCCAACACTTTAATTGTTGATCGCGCCGAGACTTTTGGACTTTCGCAATTACATCAACTTCGGGGCCGGGTAGGTCGTAGTCGAGAACGTGGTTATGCATATTTCTTGTATGCTCCGGATCGACCATTGAGTGAGAATGCACATGACCGGCTTTCCACAATTGCTGCCCATACTGACTTAGGTTCCGGCATGGCAGTTGCTATGAAAGATCTTGAAATCCGTGGCGCTGGAAATTTACTTGGTGGCGAACAAAGCGGTCACATCGCTGACGTTGGATTTGATTTGTATGTCCGGCTTGTTGGTGAAGCAGTTGCCGAGGTTCGATCTGGTGGCCAAATTGTCGTAGATGAAGTTGTAAAAGTTGAATTGCCCGTGGATGCTCACTTGCCGCATAGCTATGTGCCCGAGGAGCGATTACGTCTTGAGGCGTATCGTCGTCTGGCTGATGCTCGAACACTGGATGATGTAACTGCAGTTGTTGAAGAGCTAGCAGATCGCTACGGAACTCTTCCGATTCCAGTAGAAACTTTAGTTTCGATCGCTCGCCTTCGCGTTAACCTGCAGGCCGTTGGAATCACAGAAGTGATTGCAACTTCGTCTAGTGTGAAATTTGCGCCAGTGGAATTACCAGAATCGCGGATACTGCGCCTTAATCGCCTTTACCCAGGATCTGTCATTAAACCTGCAACGCGTACGATTGTGGTACCCCGCACTAAAGGTTCACTAATCGGTGTCGCCAACCAGGCATCTGATGTTGACCTAGTTGAGTGGGTTTCCACATGGGTGGCAACAGTCGTTGCTGCTGAGTAATAAAATTAACTTATTGTTCTGCGAGAGGAAAATCAGTGAAGCTTCGTGCCATAGCAGCAGCCGTCGTAAGTGCTGCAGTACTTACTGGATGCGCTGATACCCCAAAGCTTGCCGGTAGTGCAGCAATTATTGATGGCAAGGCTATTTCTGCAGCAACAGTCTCCGAGCGAATTGATCAAGTGCGGTCACAAATCCAAATCACCGATCCAGGGTTAGTCAGTGCGGTACCAAGTTTGGTTCAAATTGGCCAGCGCTCTGTTGATCACTTTGTGCTCCATGCCTTAATTGAAGAAGCGGTGAAGCGAGAAGGAATTAAGATCACTGAGCTAGAGGTAACCTCTTATCGCGACCAAGTTTTTGCACAATACACAAAGGATTCAATCGAAGCGCAGTTAGTGAGTCAAAATGCGGTTCCTGCAACGGGAGTAGAAGAATTCATGTTCGAAATCTTGGCGCAACGAGCGTTAATGGAAAAACTTGTACCTGGCGGTTCAAAAACTATTCAAACCCAGGCACTTATTGACTACATGACAAAACTAAGTCAAGAGATTGGCGTGGAACTTAACCCACGTTATGGCAAGTGGGATCCAAGCAATCTAATTAGTACGCCAGGCGACAAAACATTGTCGGTACCGCTTCCAATTTCATTAGGTTAATACTTCATGAGTACACCTGTGGAACAGTTAGTTCAGGTGATGGATCAACTTCGAAGTCCAGGGGGTTGCCCGTGGGATGCCGAGCAAACTCATGAAAGCTTGGCGCGCTACTTACTAGAGGAAACTTACGAAGCTTTAGAAGCAATGGATCAAGGAGACTTAGGATCCTTGCGCGAAGAACTAGGAGATCTATTACTCCAAGTTGATTTCCACGCTCGGATCGCCCAAGAAGCGGATCCAGAATTCTCTCTTGATGCGATTGCGCAAGGAGTAGTCGAAAAGTTAATTCGTCGCCACCCACATGTCTTTACGGATTTAGTCGTTAGTTCAAACGAAGAACTGGAAGCTAACTGGGCCAAAATTAAGTCCGAAGAAAAGCATCGCGAGTCAGTTACCGATGGTGTTCCAATTGCGATGCCTGCATTGCAATTGGCAACCCAGTTAATCTATCGGGCTCGAAATTCAGATGTTCCCGCAAGTGACTCAAGTCTAAAAAATTCGCTTCGCCAAATCATAGGCGACACTTCGCAAGAACAAATTGCAGCTCTGCTGGTAGCTACGGTCGAACTTGCTCGAGAAAATGACATAGATGCCGAGTCCGTACTACGCGCTGAAATGATGCGGTATCGCACCAACATTAGACATGCTGAGGGTCTGAAGGATTAAGGCACTACAACGGTTTCAGTAGACTATTTGTAAGCGAGGAAGCCTCGCCTTAGCTAAGTCTTTTGGAGCGATCCGGTGTCGAGTATTGCAGAAATAAAAGCCCGCGAAATTCTAGATTCTCGTGGCAACCCAACGGTTGAAGTCGAAGTCACTCTAGACGATGAAAGCATGGGTCGTGCCGCCGTTCCTTCCGGTGCTTCCACCGGAGCGTTTGAAGCAGTGGAGCTTCGCGATGGTGATGAAAGATATCTGGGCAAAGGCGTAATCAAAGCTGTAATTGCAGTTGAAGATGAAATCTTGCCAGCGATTATCGGGTTTGATGCAACAGATCAACGCTTCATTGATGAAGCAATGATTGCCCTAGATGGCACTCCCAATAAAGCCCGAATTGGGGCTAATGCAATTCTTGGCGTCTCAATGGCAGTGGCCAAGGCCGCAGCTCAATCGGCAAGTTTGCCGTTGTATCGCTACATTGGTGGACCTAATGCCCATGTGTTGCCGGTACCAATGATGAACATAATTAACGGTGGCGCGCACGCAGATAGTGACGTTGATTTTCAGGAATTTATGATTGCTCCGATTGGCGCTGATTCATTCCATGACGCACTTCGCATGGGAGCTGAGGTTTATCACTCACTTAAAAGTGTTTTGAAAGCAAACGGTCTTTCAACGGGACTTGGTGATGAAGGTGGCTTTGCTCCTAATTTGCCGAGTAACCGAGCTGCGCTTGAGCTGATTTCAGAAGCAATTACTAAAGCTGGTTTCAAACTTGGCGATGATGTGGCGCTTGCCATGGACGTTGCGGCAACTGAATTTTTTAAAGATGGCAGCTATCACGTTGAAGGCAAAGCCAAGTCAACGGAACAGATGGTTGAGTTTTACGCACAGCTAGCTAAAGATTTTCCAATTGTTTCGATCGAAGATCCATTAGCCGAAGATGACTGGGAAGCTTGGATTCATTTCACTGCGGCAATGGGTGACAAGATTCAAATAGTTGGTGATGATCATTACGTAACTAATACTGAGCGCATTTCCCGTGGTATCGAATTAAAGTCCGCAAATGCGTTATTGGTAAAAGTAAACCAAATTGGTTCGCTGACTGAGACCGCGGAAGCTGTTGAAATGGCACATCGCGCTGGATTTGCCACCATGATGAGTCATCGTTCCGGCGAAACTGAAGACACCACAATCGCTGACTTAGCGGTGGCATTTAACTGTGGGCAAATTAAGAGTGGGGCTCCAGCTCGAACCGATCGGGTTGCTAAGTACAACCAGTTATTGCGTATTGAAGAAGACCTGGATGAAGCGGCGCGATATGCCGGCCGCAGCGCATTTCCTCGGTTTAAGGGTTAAACAAGGCAGACTTATTACGTGGCACCTTCTCCGAGAATTAATGCGCGTGCAGTAGCAATGATCCTTGCTGGCGTTTTTGTCATGCTCACATTGGCAGTGCCACTAAGAGCGTTGATTAAGGAACGGCGCGAAATTGGATCTTTAAAGCAACAAGTAACTGCGCAACAAGTCAAAATCGATGATCTAAAAAATCGCCAAGCGCGCCTTGCGGACAAAGCATATTTAAAGGCTTTAGCGCGAGAGAGACTTAATTATGTTTTCCCTGGTGAAGTCGGCTTTGTAGTTCTAGATGAAGAAACTAATACTGCGATCACAGGTGTATCTGGGGCATTGGTTCCGAACAACGATGATTCTTGGTACACAAAACTTTGGACAAGTACCAAACTGGCAGATAATCCACCAGCCGAAAATGATCCACTTGTTGTGCAATCTGACGACCTCCCTCAGTAGGTCAAATGCTCACGCCTGAAGATTTTGCAGCAGTTTCAGCACAACTAGGCCGCGAACCTCGCAGCGTGATTGACGTGGCGCATAGGTGTTCGTGTGGCCAACCTGATGTTTTGAAAACCTCACCTCGACTAGATGATGGAACTCCGTTTCCTACTTTGTATTACATGACTTGTCCCAAAGCCACAGGTGCGATTGGAACTTTAGAAGCCAACGGAGTAATGAAGGAACTTGCTGATGCCTTAGCAGCAGATCCATTGTTAGCTGCAGAGTATGAAAAAGCACATGAGATTTATTTGCATGAACGAGAAGCCATTGAGCACGTGACCGAAATTGCTGGAATCAGTGCCGGTGGAATGCCCACTCGAGTTAAATGTCTACATGTATTAATTGGCCATTCGTTAGCAGCTGGACCTGGTGTGAATCCGTTAGGTGATCGGGCTCTAGCAATGCTTAAAGACTGGGGACAAACAGGTCCGTGTGGCGGTGATGACCTTGCGGGTAGCAGCAATTGATTGTGGGACAAATTCCATTCGATTATTGATCGCAGACATCGAAGCCGGAAAGTTAACGGATGTAGTGCGAACTATGGTGATAGTTCGTTTGGGTGAAGGCGTAGACCAAACAGGACAATTCTCGCAAGCTGCACTGCAGCGAACTTTTGCTGCTGTCGATACCTATGCAGAATTAATCAATCAACATAAACCCACTCAGATTCGGTTTGTTGCCACGAGCGCAAGTCGAGATGTCTCAAACCGCGACGAGTTTGTCGCAGGAGTTGTTTCCAGATTGGGAATTGAACCCGATGTCATCAGCGGTGATGAAGAAGCCGCGCTTTCTTTTCTTGGGGCAACTGCAGATTTAGTAAATGATGCCAACCCACCAGAAGCACCCTTCTTGGTTGTGGACATCGGCGGCGGCTCCACTGAGTTTGTCTTAGGAACTACAAAGCCAACGGCAGCAATAAGCACCAATGTGGGTTGCGTGCGGATGACCGAGCGTCACTTAGTTAGCGATCCACCCACGGCCGAAGAGATTGCCGCAGCCACTGCTGACATCGAAGCAGCAATCGACTTGGCTTGGTTAGCAGTGCCGGTATCCCAAGCGCACAGCTTGATTGGATTAGCAGGTTCCGTTACGACAGTCGCAGCACTAGCCCTTGGACTATCTGAATATGATTCAACTGCAATACATGGCAGTCGAATCTCAGCTGCTGACGTTCACCGCGTGACCCAAGACTTACTAGCTATGACTCGAGCAGATCGGGCTAAATTAGGCCCAATGCATGAGGGTCGAATTGACGTTATTGGCTCAGGTGCGCTGGTCCTAGATCGCATCATGGCCAGAACTGGGATGACCGAAGTCGTTGTCTCTGAGCGTGACATCCTAGATGGCATCGCCCGCGCACTAGTTTCTAACCCCAGTTAGGAACTTTTGGGATTACCTGTCAGGATTAAGCGGTGGAAAACACCACGCCCCTGTAGCCCAATCGGTTAGAGGCACACGACTTAAAATCGTGCCAGTGTCGGTTCAAGTCCGACCAGGGGTACCAAATCCTAGGGTTTAAAAAGCTAGGTTTAGGGGTAGAAACATCACAAGTCGAGGGTCAAAAAGATTCTCAACGGGAGGAATAAATGAGTAATCCAGTATTGGTTCGCGCAACCGGTGAAACCTTAAATCCAGAAACCGGTGCAATCACTTCGCCAACTTTCACCGGCGCCCGCATGACGATGGATGATGTCATCGTCAAATCTGGGATGTTGTTTGTAATTCTCTTAGTCGGAGCTTTTGTAGGTTGGACAGTTCCAGGCCTAACTTTCGTGGCATTTTTCGTAGGTATGGGACTTGCCTTTGCCAACATTTTCAAGAAAGAAGTGAGCCCAGCTTTAGTTTTGGCTTATGGCGTAGCTGAGGGTGTTTTCCTCGGTGGCATAAGTAAGTGGTATTCCATGGCCTATGCCGATACCGCACCGAATTTAGTTTCCCAGGCAGTCATGGGAACGCTCATTGCATTCGGCACCATGTTGTTCCTGTACAAGTCTGGAATTATCAAAGTTAATGGCAAGTTCAAAAAGATATTCATGGTTGCCATGGTTTCGTACCTGGTTATTGCTGTGGCTTCTTTGATCTCGAGCCTCGTTGGAGTGGGTGGCGGCTGGGGCTTCTACGGCGTTGGTGGACTTGGCCTGCTGCTCTGCGTAGCTGGAGTAGGTCTAGCTGCGTTCTCATTGGTAATGGACTTTGAGTTGATCACCCAAACGATTGCAGTGGGTGCACCAGAAAAAGAATCCTGGCGCATGGCCTTTGGTTTGATGGTGACACTGGTTTGGCTTTACCTTGAACTACTTCGCCTCCTAGCCATTTTGCAGGGGCGCGATTAATCAAAAATTAAGCAAACAAAAGGGGCTGGCACTGCTGGCCCCTTTTGTATGTGCGAAAACTGCAAAACCTTGGCAAAGTAGTCTCATGAGCGAAATGCACCTAGTTTTGAATTCCGATCTCCGCGGTCCATGGCCACAAGGTACTGAAGTTATCTACTTTGGCATGGGTTGTTTTTGGGGAGCAGAAAAGAAACTGTGGGTGATACCTGGGGTGGTTAGCACTGCTGTTGGCTACATGGGCGGAACTGCAAGTGATCCAACTTACCCATTAGTTTGTACTGGTTCGACTGGACACAGCGAGATAGTCCTAGTTGCCTATGATCCAGCAAAGACATCGGTTTATAACTTGCTCAAGTGCTTCTGGGAAAACCACGATCCAACCCAAGGTAATCGCCAAGGAAATGACATTGGGTCGCAGTATCGAAGTGCGGTTTATTGGACTAACTCAAGTCAAGAAGATTTGGTTCGACAGACGCGCGATGCTTACAACACAATTCTCGTAAGCAAAGGTTTTGATCCAATAACTACTGAACTCGCGCCTGCAAGTGACTTTAAATTCTGGTACGCCGAGGAATATCATCAGCAGTACTTAATCAAAAATCCAAACGGTTATGACTGCCATGCTCACACTGGAATTTTGTTACCTGAAATGGCAACCAGCTAACTTGCAGTTGTTGCTATAACTTTTGGCTTACGAGTTTCGGGCATAAACATTACGAGCACACTCGTTGCCGAAGCTACGAGCAAACTTGCCAAGAACGGCCACTTAAAGCCGCCAGTAGTGTCTGCGAGATAGCCGAAAAGTAATGGCCCAGCAACAATTCCCAGGTCACTCATCATTTGATAAGTAGCAACAACCGGTCCGCCTTTTTTGCCATCAACTATGTCGCCGACCACCGCAGATGGTGCTCCACCTAAGAACGCTGCGCCAACACCCATTGCAACCATGGCACCGTAAAACCCAATTAATGTTTCGCTCATTACCAAACACAGCATGGCTGCAACAAGTGCCAGAGTTCCGATAATCATCGAAGGCTTTCGGCCTTTGGTATCAGTCATTCGTCCAGCCGGCATTAGTAATGATGCCTGCACAATACTGGTCGCCAAGAATCCATAACTAGAAGTTGCGGGACTTTTTTGTAGAACTGAAACGACAAAAAGTGGGATCAAAGCTGACCGCAAGCCAAATGAAGTCATGCCACTTGAAAGATTTACTACTAAGGCTGTCCAGTAAGCGCGAAACTTTAGCGCTACCCGAAGTGCCATGGCTGGTTCTTGCAGTTCCGTAGCTTGGGATGAGTCTTTAGTCGGATGACCCAAGCCTTTTGGTAGCGCGAAGTAGGCAGTTAGTGCTGCGGCGGTAAGTGTGGCTGCATACACAAAGAACGGAGCTCGGATACTGATTCCAACTATTAGGCCGCCAACTGCTGGACCAGCGAGGCCACCGAATAGGAACCCACTTTGATAAGTACTGGCAGCGCGGCCGCGATGCGCAGAGTCAACTGTACGAAGTAATAACGACATCGAAGATACGGTGAACATGGCCGATCCAGTACCGCCAATTCCGCGCAACAGAATTAATTGTTCGAATGATTGGGAAACTCCAGCAAGTGCACTAGATAGTGCAACAATGCTCAAGCCAATCCAAAGCACGCTACGTTCGCCGATCTTGTTCACTAACCAACCACTTGGAGCAGCACTAATAAAACGCATTAAGGCAAAGACGCTAATGACTGAGCTAGCAGCAAATGCCGAGACGTGAAAAGACTGGGCAAAAACCGGAATGATTGGTGCCACAATGCCAAAGCCAAGTGCGACACAAAATGCGACAGCAGTTAATACCGGAACTTCAGCAGGTAAATCTTTGAAGTAACGATCGAGGAGATTGCGCATGATTAGTAGTGAGTCACCACTTCAAAGCCCTGCGCAATGATCTGATTCAAAATTTGCTCACGGTGTTCAAATCCACGAGTTTCGAGCTCAAGCTCCACGTCAACTTCACTGATGGCCAGTGCTGGATTCATGTGAGTATGAGAAACCTGAATGATGTTGGTGCCCATGTCACCAACACAGCTGACTAATTTGGCTAACGCACCCGGTTGATCTGCAAGCCGAATTTGAACCATCAAGAATCTGCCGGAGGTTGCAAGGCCAGTGCGTAAAACGCGATTCAATAACAACGGATCGATGTTGCCTCCTGAAAGGCTCGCCACAACTGGTCCTTCGAAAGCTTCTGGATCATCCAAGATCGCAGCAACTGCAGCAATGCCAGCTGGCTCAACTTGTAGTTTGCTTCGTTCTAATGTCAGCAGCAGAGCCCTCGCCAATGATGCTTCACTGACTGTGCGAATTTCATCTACGTATTCGGAAATAATTTTGAATGGAACATCACCGGGCTTACCAACAGCAATACCATCAGCCATAGTCGACATCTTTGGCAACATTTGCGGTGAGCCAGCAGCCAGTGAAGGTGGATACGCGGCAGCCATTTCGGCTTGAACTCCAATTACTTTGACATCGGGGCGCAAACTTTTAATTGCTAGGGCAGTGCCAGCAAGTAAACCGCCGCCGCCTGTACAAACTACAACTGTTTTCACATCTGGATTTTGTTCCAGAATTTCCAGTCCCATGGTTCCTTGACCAGCGACAATATGTTCGTGGTCAAAGGGATGGATAAAGATTGCGCCAGACTGCTCCGAGAATTCAAATGCTGCCACTAATGTTTCATCAATTGTTTTGCCATGAAACTTTACGGTGGCGCCGTAACCAACTGTGGCCTGGAACTTAGGCAGTGGTGCACCAAGCGGCATAAAGATTGTGGCTTCGATACCAAGAATCTGCGCAGCTAGTGCAACACCTTGTGCGTGATTGCCAGCACTTGCTGCAACTACACCACGAGCCCGCTCGGCTTCAGATAGTCGAGCGATTCGGTTGTAGGCGCCACGAATTTTAAATGACCCAGCTCGCTGCAAGTTTTCACACTTAAAGGAAACATTTACGCCGTACTTTTTCTCAATCCAGCCAGCAGAAAGGCTTGGTGTGTGACGAATCACTCCGTCAAGGAGCGAGGCCGCATCTCGGATGTCATCGAGGTTCACTGGTTTCACTAGTCAATGTTGGCACGGACAGGCTTAACAATCTAATTACCAAGTTTCAATAGTGATTCAGCCCACGGTGGAATGTAAGAATATCGAGCATCCATTCGTTGGTAAGTTAGGGGTAGAAATAAACCCCCTTAAGGATTAAGGCGAATATGACTCTGGCAATTAAAGCATCAGGATTGGCGAAAGCTTATGGAGATGTCATTGCACTTAATGGAATCGACATCGAAGTTGAGCAAGGAACGGTACTTGGCTTACTGGGACCAAATGGTTCTGGCAAGACCACGACAGTGCGAATCCTTGCAACCTTGCTACAGGCCGATAGTGGGTCGGCAAGTGTTGGCGGCTTTGACGTTGCAACCCAACAAGATGAGGTTCGAAGTGTCATTGGCCTAACTGGTCAATATGCCGCAGTTGATGAGTACTTAACTGGTCGGGAAAATCTGGAATTATTCGGTCGCCTTTTTCACTTAAGTAAATTCGACGCCGCTAAACGTGCCGCCGAGTTATTGGATCGATTCGATCTCACCGATGCAGCTGATCGTGGCATCAAGGGTTACTCAGGTGGCATGCGCAGACGCTTAGACCTCGCTGCCTCATTAATCGGTCGTCCTAACGTGTTGTTCTTGGATGAGCCAACTACCGGTTTAGATCCACGTAGTCGTCAAGGTATGTGGGAAGTCATTGAAGCTTTAGTTGCTGATGGCACCACAGTATTGCTGACAACTCAATATTTAGAAGAAGCCGATCAACTTGCTGATCGTATTGTGGTTTTGGATCATGGAAATGTAATTGCCCAAGGCACATCTGACCAATTGAAGTCACAAGTGGGTGGCGATCGAATTGAGATCGTTTTAGAAAATGTCAGCGAAATTGCTCGGGCTGCTGAACTAATTGCAGAATTTGGTTCGGCACCTGCCACGACCGAAGATGTCACTAAGACTGTGCTGTTACCAGTTGCTGGTGGCTCGACTGCAATCGTGAACATCGTGCGCAAACTTGATGAAAATAAGATCTCGATTGCTGACATTGCACTCCGCAGACCAACACTTGATGATGTGTTCCTGAGCTTGACTGGGCATGCTGCCGAAGATAAAACGGAAACTCTTGATTCCCCGAAAGGCCGTCGCGGCCGTAAGGCAAGGAGATAGCTATGAGTACTGCAACGCAAACTTCGGTTAAAGAAAATACGGCTCCTCGCCCAAAATTGGGTTGGCTAGTAACTGACAGCATCGCCGTCTCGCGTCGGCACTTGCTCAAAATAACTCGGGTACCTGAATCACTATTCTTTGCGCTGATCCAGCCAGTCATGTTCGTACTGTTGTTTGCATTTGTCTTTGGTGGGGCAATTGATGTTGGCCCAAATGGTGCCCAGTCTTACCGTGAATATTTGATTCCCGGAATCTTGGCTCAGACCGTGATGTTTGCAGTTGCCGGAATCACAGTTGGAATTACCGAAGACGCCAGCAAGGGAATTATGGATAGATTCCGTTCCTTGCCTATGCGTCCCGGCGCGGTACTTACTGGCCACACTTTGGCTTCGCTATTGCAGAACACGTTAGTTATTGGAATTCTGTCCGTCACAGGTTATGCAGTTGGTTGGCGAATCCACAATGGTGCTTCCGATGCTGCCCTGGCGTATCTGATGTTTGCCTTGTTCGCGTATGCCATCACTTGGGTGGGCGCTTGGATTGGCCTGAAAATGCCTAATACTGAAGTAGCAAGTACTGCAGGACTTGCATGGATTTTCCCATTCACATTTGCTTCGAACATTTTCACGCCAGTTGCAACTATGCCAACATGGCTCCAGCCGTTTGTGTTGTGGAATCCAGTTTCATGTTTGGCACTTTCAGCTCGCCAACTCTTTGGGAATCCAACGCCGCTTTTAGGTGATTCTTTCCCAGAGCGTTACCCAGTGCAGCTTTCGTTCGCCTATGCAATCTTGTTGTTAGCGATTTTTGCGCCACTTGCAGTGCGTGCCTTTAAAACTCGCAATAAGTAAATTACGGAACGTAAAGTTCGGCAGCAACAATCACAATTCGTAAGGTCTTGCCGGACGGAGTTTCGTAGGAAATCTCCGCACCGACTTCTTGATTCAGTACTGCTGCGCCCATTGGGCTAGTAGGCGAGTAGACATCAATTGAAGTATGTGCTGCTTCTTCGCGGGAACCCAGTAGAAAAGTTTCAGTGTCATCCAAGTCAGGGAAGTTAACTGTTACGACCATGCCCTGCGAAACGATGCCTTCTTCAATTTCTGGTGTGCCGATATGTGCCGTTTCTAGCATCTTGGTTAGCTGGCGAACTCGGCCTTCGTTCTTTCCCTGCTCTTCGCGGGCAGCGTGGTAGCCACCATTTTCTTTCAGGTCACCCTCTTCGCGGGCAGCAGCAATACGTGCCTTAATTTCCTCGCGCAAGTCACCGCTTCGATTCTCTAACTCAGCTTTGAGTCGATCGAATGCTTCTTGGGTTAGCCATACTTCGTTCACTCGATAGAGATTACGCGTATTTAGGGAGTTGGGGCGACTCCTGGTGCCGGTTGGTCTGGAATCTTCACTCCTGGTGGGAAATCTGGTGGGGGAACCCGCATTTCTTCTGAATTCGCACAGCCCAAAACCTCGGCTAGAACGGCCTGGCCATTGGTGGCTAATGGATAAGTTAGCTGCTCATACGTTGTGCCACCGGCAACCGTAACAATTGCGTAGCCAACATCTGTGCGTTGCTCATCTTGAGCGCGTATCACACAGTAGCTAGTTAATTCGGGGCCACGGGATAGTTCCCAGGTCACATTGACTTGAGTTGGGGAGACTACGTCAAAGGCAAGAAGCTGGGCGCTGACACTTGGATTTTGTTGGCGAAAACTTGCATAAGCCAAACTCCCGGAAACGACACCAGCAATCAGTACCCCAATAAGTACGGGGACTGCTCGCCTGCGGCGGATACCGTATCGCAGTTTTAGGTGCTCTGGGAGCTCAGAATCTTTTTGCATGCTTACTCCAGAATACGGCTTTATCTCAGATAGGAGAGAATGGAGTCATGTCAGAATCTGCAGTTGCGCTGCCGCGCCCAAATGAGCCACTTCGGCTGTTGGCTGTGCATGCCCATCCAGATGATGAATCCAGTAAGGGCGCTGCATCAACCGCAAAGTACGTCAGTGAAGGCGTGCAAGTCATGGTCGTTAGTTGTACCGGTGGCGAACGCGGAGATATCTTGAATCCAGGTTTTGATTTAGGTGAACGCGATATCGCGCAAGTGCGCAGAACTGAAATGCAAAAAGCTGCTGAAATTTTAGGAATTTCACATCGCTGGCTAGGTTTCGAAGATTCAGGTTGGCCTGACGGTGATCCGAAGCCACCACTTCCAAAAGGTTGCTTTGCAGATCTGCCACTTGAATTAGTTAGTGCGCCACTAGTTGAAATTGTTCGAGAGTTTAAGCCGCACGTAATTACCACTTACGACGAAAATGGTGGCTATCCACATCCAGATCACATCAGAACTCATGAAGTTGCAATGTTTGCTTGGGAGAAAGCTGCTGACCCAAGTTACAAATCAGATCTAGAGCCGTGGGCTGCAGCAAAGATTTACTACAACCATGGATTTTCCAAACTAAGAGTTCAAACCATGCATGATGCCTGCCTTGTGCTTGGGATTGAATCGCCGTATCAAGAATGGTTAGACGAGTGGGAAGACGAAGACTTAACTTCGAGTCGCGTAACCACTCGGGTGCATTGCTCGAATTGGTTCCCCGTCAGAGAAGCAGCACTAAAGGCGCACGAAACCCAAATTGATCCCAACGGTAGTTGGTTTGCACTTTCAAACGAGACTTTGTCGAAGATTTGGCCAACTGAGGAATTTGAACTTGCTTTTTCACGAATTGGTGAAATTGTTGAAGCAGATGACCTATTTGCTGGGTTAAGGGGAGAGTAAATGTTTAGATTTATTAGTTCAGTTGCCACAAGTACGACTGAACCATTTCCGTCCTCGACTTCATTTGATTCCTCGAAAGTAAACCCAGGTCCACTCGGTGGCATCGTGTTTCTGTTACTAACTATTGCTGTTGTGCTGCTGCTATTTAGCTTTAATCGTCACATCAAAAAAGTTAACTTCCAACAGGATGACTCTGAACAATAGTTCACTATGAGTCGATATTTAACTCTGCGATTATTCGCGATACATGCTCTCGGTGCATTAGCTGTTGTAGCTTGTTTGATTCTGGCGGCTTGGCAGTGGGATCGAGCGCATGTTCAAACCGCGAGTACAAGTACCGAAGTAAAAACTTTTGCCGAATTAAGTCCACTTCGCGATTACTTACCGGTCTCATCCGTAGCGATGCCCACCTCAGTAACCGGCACTTGGCAACCAGACGAACGCATACTTATGCCAGAGCGCGTTAGTAATGGTCCCGAAATGGTGAATCCAGATCCGGCATCTGAAGTAATTTTGGAATGGGCGATACCAATTGGGTATTGGGTCGTAGACATTATGGAACTCGATGATGGCTCGAGTCTGGGAGTGGTCCGAGGATTTACTACCGCAGTTGAAGATATACCTACTGCCAATGGCGTGGAAACTATTACCGGTGTAATGCAACCGAGTGAAGATTTTCCTGGACTTAAGTTAGTCAATGGAATCAAGCCGCTTACTACAGCGATGATTGTTGCCAACGCCCGAACAATTGCCCATGATGGCTACCTGGTTGCCACTTCAAAATCGGCTGAATTAGAACTTGTCACACCTATTTTTACTGAGCCAATTTCGCAAGGATTGAATTGGCGAAATGTCATGTATACGTTTAATTGGATCCTGTTTGCTGTGATTGTTTGCTTTATGTGGATCCGGGTGGCGCGCGATGAAGTTCAATTGGCCCAAATTGCCAAAAATCATGCAGACTTAAGCCATGACAATTAAAACTGAAGATTTCGCCAAGCAGTGGATGTTCTATCGAATCATGGCCATCGTTGTCGGAACGGTTTTACTAGTGCTCACGATATTATTAATTTCCGTGCGGGGGCTTGGTAATCCAGAGCCATCCTTTTATGTCGCAGCTTGGACTGCCCATGGATATTTGTTTCCCGTATATGTAATAGCGACGTTTATGCTGTCAACAAAACTTAAATGGACTTTCGGGAAAACCATTTTGATCATGCTGGCTGGGACTATTCCGCTAATGTCATTTATTACGGAACGACGTGTTGCTAAAGAAGTAAAGTCCGCCTAATTACTTCCAGCGATGTTGGCCCTCGGGCTCATCGGCCCAAGAGCGTTCATCTTCAAGTGGCTCAACATGAGTAGTAACAATTGTGTTTGGCAGATCTCGAATAATGTCGGCTTCTAATTCCTCAGACAAGTCATGACCCTTTTGAATAGTCCAAGCACCTGGAACTAAAACGTGCATCGACACAAAGCGTTGGCGTCCAGCTTCCCGAGTTTGCAGGGCATGGAACTTAACCGTGTCGCTTTCGTACTTGGTCAACACTTCAACAATTTTCGTATGGTCTTCATCTGACAATGCTTTATCCATTAACCCAGCAGTACTGGTGCGCAATAAATTCACGCCGGTCACAATAATGTTCAAGCCAACTGCAAGTGCCACAACACCATCTAGGCGATTCCAACCTGTGACAACTACTAGACCAACACCAACGATTACTCCCACAGAAGTCCAGACATCAGTTAGAAGATGCTTGCCGTCAGCAACCAATACTGGCGAGCGATGCAATTTTCCAGCCCGAAGCAGAATCAGCGCCGTGCCGCCATTGATTACTGCAGCTACTGTCGAGATCGTTAAGCCCCAGCCAATTTGTTCTAAAGCACGAGGCGCCATAATTCGTTCGATGGCAGTAAACACAATGATTAGCGCAGCCAACAGGATCATAAATCCTTCGATGGATGCGGAGAAGTATTCTGCTTTACCTCGGCCGAAGTGATGCTCGGCATCTGCTGGCTTCATGGCAGTACGCAGTGCAAATAACGCAACTACTGCAGCAACGATATTTACCGTTGACTCCAAAGCATCCGACAATAAGCCAACTGACCCCGTGGTCCACCAAGCTGCCATTTTGATGCCAAAGACAATGACGCTAACGATGATTGACATCCAGGCAAACTTAGCCAAATTGATTTGTGGATTAGTGGTCTGGGCGCTGGTCATAGTTCATTGTGGCAGATAAGTTTTAGAAAACTGCTTTACCACCAGGATTACTCAGAGATGCCAAATTTTTGGTGCAGTTTGCGCAGTGTCTTAGGTGCCCACCAGTTCCAGTTTCCAGCTACCCGCATCAATGCCGGAACTAGTAGGCCTCGAACAATCGTGGCATCCAGCATGATTGCAAATGCAATTCCCAGGCCGAGCATCTTGATGCTAGTGACGCCACTAGTCATAAAGCAGGCAAACACAATTGCAATAAGGATTGCAGCAGCAGTAATGATTCGACCTGATTTTTGTAGGCCCACCGTTACCGAGGTAGTGGTATCTGCTCCGCTGTCATGTTCTTCTTTGATTCTGGAGAGCAAGAACAATTCGTAGTCCATAGATAACCCAAAGGCCACAATGGCAACCAAAACCAAAGTCGAAGTATCAAGAGCACCGGTAACTGTAAAGTCACCGACAACCCACATGGCATTTCCGTCTTGGAAAACCCAGACAAGTAATCCAAGGGTTGCGCCCAGACTCAACATATTTAGGATTACGGCCTTCACTGGGAGCACCACGCTGCCGGTAAACAAGAACAAGATAACTAACGTTGCCAATGCCAACCAACCCAGCACAAATGGCAAGTTATCCGAAATGCCATTTTGTGAATCAGTGAAGATTGCCGCTTGGCCCCCAATGAGAGTTCCATCAACTGGCGCTGGCATTGCCCGAAGCCGGGTTATCAAATCCTTGGCATCCATATTTCGAGATTCAACATCGGTGTAAAGCGTGATGCGATGATGCGCGGCGGAGGCAGCAACTGCCTGCTCGGCTGGGATTGGCGAAACAACACTGCCTTCGATGAACGAATCGCCTGTTATCGCGCTCGTTACATGTGGGTCAGTAGCTAGCTCAAGTGCGTAATCGTTTACTTGGGAAGTAGTTGCAGCAATTGGTATGAGTACTTCAATTGGCACCTGACTTTCAAACCGATCCCTAATCTGCGCTGAAGCAATTGCCGCTGGGTTTGAAGCTGGGAGAACGCGATCATCTACCTGGCTAAATTTTGCATTCAATGCTGGGGAAGCCAGGGTTAACAATAATGTGACAGTTCCAATGATGACTATTGCTGGACGCTTCATGACCGCTGCGGCAAGCCATGACCAGGCGCCAGATTCTTTTGGCTTTAAGTTGCCGCGTCGAATTTTGGCTTTATCAACATTGTGTCCAAGTAATGCAAGAACAGCGGGCAATGCAATCATGGATGCTAAAACTGCAAACAACACGACACTGACGCCGGCATAGGCAAATGACTTCAAGAAATACTGTGGGAACAAAAGCATTGAGGATAGAACTAACGCAACAGTCAGTCCGGAGAAAAAGACCGTACGGCCAGCTGTTGTAACAGTCTTGACAACCGAAGCAGAGACGTCATTAGTGCGATCGAGTTCCTCTCGGAATCGGTTAACAATTAATAGGGCGTAGTCAATTCCTAAACCAAGACCTAATCCCGTAATCAAGTTCAAGGCAAAAACTGAAACGTCGGTAAAACGAGTAATGATGTAAAGGACAAAGAAAGATCCAGTTATTGAGCCAAGTGCAACTACCATCGGGAGCCCGGCAGCTACGGCAGCACCAAACACAAACATCAACATCAAAATATTTAACGGAATTGCAATTGATTCCGCTAGTTTCAAATCGTCTCGAATTTGACTATTGATTGAGTTGTAGAGAATTTCTATTCCACCAACATAGGCTCGACTATCCGCTGATTCTTTATCGTAGGTTTCTTGAATTGTTTTGGCGGTAGCAGCAGCTTCCTCGCTATCGAGATTTTTATCAAAGTAAACGAGTGCTAGTCCGGCATTGCCATCAAAACTTTTTAGGCTTGCTTGCCCAGAATTCCAGTACGAAACTACAGATTCGACATTTGGTTCGGCTTCAACTTTTGCCAGTAACTCAGTGGCTGCAGTTACAGATGCAGGGTCATCAATGCTGGCCAAAGTATCAATCACCAAAATGGCAGAGGCATCACGCGAATCAAAATCAGATTTCAGTAACTGATCTACTGCGGCTGAATCGCTTCCTAAGTCGTCATATCCTTGAGTCTTAAGTGCACCAAACATCCCAGTGCCAATCACGCCAGCAACCACAATTGAAATTAAGTAGCCAATGAATACGCCTTTTCGATGGCGAACTACATATTTTCCAACGGATTCAAACACTTGAGCACCTCAACAACTAAACATAAGAATGACATTTAGTTTATGTTGCTCGCAAATCAATTGACTATTTGACCTGGGTCTTTTTGGTCTTTGAGGTTACAACTCCAAGACGGGCATCTCTAGAAATTGCCCGATAGTAGACGAGGGTTTTTTTCGACCCTGCACTATGCGCCATGGTCCATTTGCCAGAAGCCGTTGTTTTTGCTGTGCCAATGTTTTTCCATGGCCCATTGCCAATCTTGCGTTGAATAGTTATGACAACACCTGAATAACCTGGTTTGACTGACCCTGAAATCGTTACCGCGGAATTACGCTTGGCAGTTTTTGGCGCGCTCGTCACTATTGATCCAGCCATAACTACGCGCTTTGTGGAGGTTGCTATTGTTCCCTTTGAATTAGTTGCGGTAATTCGTAAATCATGATTACCAGCAGATGGCTCGGTCCAAATAATCGACCAACTGCCCCGATCATTAGTCGTGGCTTTTGAAACAGTTTTCCATTTGCCACTAATTTTTCGCTGCAATTTGATGGTAGCTCCCAGCTGAGCCGGAGACACTTTTCCAGTAAACGAAAAATCAGTCGGTTCGATAACTTTCGTGGGCCAATTTACTTTAGTTACTGACGTCAGTTCCTTTGCAGTTACAGTCGGGGAGGCTGGTACGTTAGCGATGCCAGCAGTAATAGCTGAAATGTAAGTAGATTTTGTGCCAAGCACACCACGCAATTCGTCGGGTGTTATTTTTTGCCCAGGTGCGATTGTGAGAGTAGTTATATTCCCGGCGGAGTCGACTAGATTCAAAGTTTTTATTCCACCGCTGGGGTAGTTGTCTGCAACAGTAATCGAGGAAACATCAGCAATCGTCACGCCTTGAGCGCGCAGATTTGAAACCAAAGTTAATTGATCAATGGTGTCAGTCCAGGAGGAATTTCCATTTAACACACCTTCATCCTGAGACCAGTGATCATCCACGCTAACTAAGTATGGAAATGCTGAGCCCCAAACTTCGGATGTTGGCTGCGTCTTGCCACCAGTTGAAGATGAGTAATAGGTAGAAATTACTGAACCTTTGTAACGAACAACTTTTGCTTCATTCGGGCCGACGATAGTGGCATTTACAGCTGCAACCCAGCGACTTCCCAGTGTGCCAATTTCTTTGCTAAAACCAACAAAGGATTGATCTCTGATTGTTGAATAAATTTGGCAATTGCACCCAGATCGAGTTGCAGTTTTCTTTAAGGCGTAAGAACGACCTGCAATTGCTTGTGCTTGCATTGCAGCATCCTCAAAATATGAAGGAACCTCACCAAGTCCATACAGGTACTCATCCATTAAACGCAAAGTATTCACAACAACAAGGTCCACTACTTTGTCATCAAAAGCCCCAGATTGTATTTCTAAAGTTCCATATCTAAATCGATGTGAACATAAATCGCGAATACAGGTACCGATTCCCAAGGCACTTATTGCGGTAGCACTATCAGCACCAGTTCCAATATTTATTACAGTGTCGGTATTGGTCCAGCTGATTGTTACTTTCGATCCAGAGCCGATCGTTACGCCACCCGATGAAACCTTAGTTAACCCATTTACTGTAGTTAGCGTTATAACCGCGCCAAGAGAGATAGGTAATGGTGCAGACCCATCGACAGTGATATTAAATCCACCACCACTGGTAGCCCCAGGAACAAGTTCTCCCTTTAGTGCAACAAATACTTTGTCCTGATATAAACCAACGCGAATATTTGAATTTGGTATCGAAATGGAATCGACCGTAGTTCCTGTGTAATAGTGCGTCAGGATTTGTTCGGCGGTGTACTTCGCCTTATCCAATGCCATACCCTGGGCGCCGTATTGACTCATGCCAACTCCGTGGCCGAAACCAGAACCGGTGATTGTAAATCCAGCAGGAACCTGCACTACTTCGACGGCTTGCGTTGGTCCTATAGAACCACTAACTAAGCAGGCAGCAAGTGCGCTCATCAGCAAGGATTTGCGGATTTTATGCATGGTCTCACGTTCATTCGGGGAAGAATACATTTCCAAACTAACACAGGAAAAGCCTGCAAATAGGGAAGCGCAATCCAAGAAACGGGTATAAATCTTCCAATTTCGACTCCTGATACTGGATTTCAATGGCATACAGGTCGTCACTTACGATTAGGGGAGCGCAATTGCGCACAAGCCAATCAAAGCAAGGACTTATCTGTGGGTGTTCTAGACAAAATTCTTCGTGCTGGCGAAGGAAAGATTCTGCGAAACCTGGAGTCCTTAGCGGCCCAAGTTAATTTACTTGAAGAGCACTATGTGGCCTTGAGTGATGACGAACTAAGAAACTTGACTTCAGATTTTAAGAACCGAATAGACAACGGCGAATCACTTAATGAATTGTTACCAGAAGCGTTCGCCGCAGTTCGCGAAGCCAGTAAGCGCACTTTAGGTCAGCGCCATTACGACGTGCAGTTAATGGGTGGCGCTGCATTACATTTAGGCAACATCGCAGAAATGCGAACTGGTGAAGGTAAAACTCTAGTTTCAACCTTGCCTGCATATTTAAATGCACTTTCAGGTCGCGGCGTTCATGTTGTAACAGTTAACGATTACTTGGCCGCACGTGACGCACAATGGATGGGTCGAGTGCACCGTTTTCTTGGCTTAACTGTTGGCACAATTCTTTCCGACATGAATCCAGAGCAACGCCGAGTTTCTTATAACTGCGACATCACATATGGCACGAATAACGAATTCGGTTTTGACTATCTGCGCGACAACATGACACTTAATCCAGCTGAGCGCGTTCAGCGCGATTACAACTTTGCGATTGTTGATGAAGTTGACTCCATCTTGATCGACGAAGCACGCACTCCACTTTTGATTAGCGGATCAGTAGAAGTGAATTCAGGATCGAAGTGGTATGGAACTGCGGCTAAATTAGTTGCCAAATTGATACCGGATACAGATTACATTGTTGATGAGAAAAAGAAGAGCGCTTCTTTCCTCACTCCCGGCATGGTTAAATTAGAAGATTGGTTAGGCACCGACGAATTATTCGGTGTTGCGGCTGCAGAAAATTTGGGTCAATCTGAATATTATATGGATCATAAATTTGAATCAAAAAGTGAAAATACCGAACTGGTAAAAGTTCTAAACGCTGCATTGAAAGCACGCACCCTTTTCAAGAAAGATAAAGACTACGTCGTTATGAACGGCGAAGTCTTAATTGTGGATGAACATACTGGTCGTATTTTGGCTGGCCGTCGATACAACGATGGTTTGCACCAAGCGATTGAAGCTAAGGAAATTGAAGCTAAGGAAAACGTCCAAATCCAAGTTGAGAATCAGACTTTTGCAACTATCACGATTCAAAATTATTTCCGTATGTACGACAAGCTTTCCGGCATGACTGGTACTGCCATGACCGAAGCTTCCGAATTCGATCAGATCTACAAACTTGGCGTAGTACCAATTCCTTCAAATCGTCCACTGCAGCGAATTGATCAATCAGATTTGGTTTATAGAACTGAAGATTCCAAATTCAAGGCCGTAGTTGCAGACATTGAAGCAAAGCACAAAGCTGGCCAGCCAGTTTTAGTTGGTACCACAAGCGTTGAGAAAAGCGAAGTAGTTTCTAAGTATTTGACTCGGGTAGGAATTCGCCACGAAGTCTTAAATGCGAAACAACACGATCGTGAAGCAGCCATTGTGGCGGAAGCTGGTCGAAAAGGCGCAGTCACAGTTGCTACCAACATGGCAGGTCGTGGAACTGACATCATGCTTGGTGGTAATCCAGAGTTTCGGGCTACGCAAGAACTGGATCGTCGAGGCTTAGATCCAGTAGAAAACCAAGTCGAGTATGAGGCAGCTTGGCATTCCGCACTGGAAGCAGCACAGGCTGCAGTTGCCGCAGAACATGATGAAGTCGTGGCAGCTGGCGGCCTCTATGTATTAGGTACCGAACGTCATGAGTCCCGCCGTATTGATAATCAGTTACGCGGTCGTTCTGGTCGCCAAGGTGACCCAGGCGAAACTCGCTTCTACTTGTCACTCGAAGACGACTTGATGCGCTTGTTCAAAGGCGACATGGTCAATTCCTTCCTGCAAAGATTTAATGTTCCCGATGATGTACCTATTGAAGCCAAGATGGTGACCAATTCAATTAGGTCAGCGCAAACTCAAGTAGAAGCGCAAAACTTTGAAATTCGTAAAAATGTTTTGAAGTATGACGAGGTAATGAACCGCCAACGCCAAGTTGTTTATGGAGAACGCTCTCGTGTGCTCGATGGCGAAGATATCCAAGATCAGATAATTAGTTTCATGAACGACACTATTGCTGCGTACGTAGCTGCAGAAACAGCCGAAGGCTTTCCAGAGGAATGGGATCTGCCGAAACTTTGGAACGCACTCAAGACGCTTTACCCAATTGAAATATCGATTGATGACATGGTGAAAGCAGCTGGTGGTGATTCAGCTGACCTTTCTGCCGAATTTATGACAGCAACTTTGCAAGAAGACATCCATCGCGCTTATCTAGCTCGGGAAGCTGAACTGGAAGCGCCCGTCATGCGCGAACTTGAACGCAGAGTAATTTTGTCTGTGCTGGATCGTAAGTGGCGCGAACATCTTTATGAGATGGATTATCTACAAGAGGGAATTGGCTTGCGAGCAATGGCACAGCGTGACCCACTTGTTGAGTATCAGCGCGAAGGTTTTGATTTGTTCGTTGCCATGATGGACGCGATTAAAGAAGAATCTGTCGGATACTTATTTAATGTTGAGGTAACCGTTACACCACACGTTCACAATGCTGGCGAAGCCGATGACGTCGAAGTTGAAGCCAAGGGTCTATCGCAACCATCGACCGCACCTGCGCTGCAGTATTCCGGACCGAGCGAAACTGGAGAAGCTACATCTAAGGCAGTTTCAAACGATACATATGCAAATGTGGGACGCAATGAACCGTGTCCATGTGGATCAGGCAGCAAGTTCAAGAAGTGCCACGGCGCAACAAATTAGTGGGGTAAGGCGACTTCTAAATTTGTAGCGCGCCAACGTCCATCTAGTCCTTCAAGGCGTATTGCCAATGCAAATGAACGATTCGGTGTCCCAAAAACCGAACTAACTTCAGCGACACCATCGTCTGTTTCATGCACATGAATACTACGCACACCTAGCCGGGGCATTTTATTGCGAGCAATATGACCCTGAAGCTGAACCATAACTTCTGGTGTAATCCATCTGTTCAGTTGCGCAGCAGGCCGAGCGCCATTTACTACTTCAACTAAGGCATGAACTAAGCGCATCGACCACTGTTTAGCTGATGGTAAATCCACGCGCGCAGTCGCTTGTGGCTCAAAGCTGTCGGATCGATTTTCCGCCATGCGTGGCGGCAAGTACTTGAGTGCATTAGCACCATCAGTTGGCCATTCAAATGGCAGCGTTTCTTGTAATCCGTATTTAGTGCGAACTGGCAAGTTGATGATGTTTGCAGACTTGGGCTTGTTGGCCCCAGGCACTGGCAGTGCATAGATAATTGCAGTCATTGTTTCCCCCCGAAACGTATAGCAATTGCGAAACTGGCCACCGCTACCTGCAAGTGCTTGCTGGTGCGTACTAGTGCCGCTTGGAACTTTTATTCCCCCAAAAACTCCAATACAAACTTTCTAATTTCCCTTGCGTTTCTTGTCAATACGTGTCGTTGGTTTCATCTGAATCTGTGGATATCTCAAGTGAATTATCCACAGGTGAAAATCTTTGCCAGCCTTAGCAGCGGAAATTGGAGTGGAATCTAGCTATGACAATTCCGCAAGATCCGGACACCGAACCGGCAGAGTCGCTGGTCCTTGCTGAGTTGAGTCGAGTATTGGGCCAGGCACTAGATGAAGTAGAAAGTGAAGAGCGCTTGGATCTGGCATACGAAGTAATGGAGACAGTTAGATTTGAACACTCGCATATTTCGTGGCTCGACCGAATTCGAAATACATCATCTGACATGGAACTGCATGTCGCGCATACGCAAATACCTCTATTGAGCGCCCGCTTAGTGAATTGGGCAGATCCATTCATGATCCTTCGAAATGTCTCTCATCAGTATTTTGTAAATTCCAACTTTGTCGTTGCTGCATGTGGCCTAAATCCGCTTGCCAAAGTGGTAACTAGCCCAGATCGTATTAATTGGCTTGACAACGTTTGGTTTCATGAGCTTGCTGACCGAAGGCAATTAGTGACTTGGTATCTCGCCGGCGACCAAATATTTGATGGCTATTGCTTGCGCACTGGATTTGATGCGATTGACATTGAAACCAATTCCAAAGTATTAACTTTGCCCAAGCAATCTGTTGTTGCAGGACGGATATTGGAACTGGGGTTGCGGTAGCTAGCGCGGATTCTGGGCTACAAAAACTGCAGTCGCAGCATATAGCGATGAAATATAGTCTTCCAATGCTTTATCTTCGACGCGCCATTGACCACGGGCACCGATTTTTATCGCTGCAAGTTCTCCATTGCGGACCAAGGTATAGACCTGAGCTGGTGAGACATTTAGAAGTTCTGCGACATCGCTAAGTGTCAGAAATCTATTTGTCATACCTTGATCATCTACTGAATTGATAATCTGACGCCAAGAGTTTTCCACAACTTACCCAATCAAATTCTTTCCATCCGAAAATTATGTGACTATGGAAAAAAGTTAGGGGACTTTATGGCTATTCCAATTCGCATTGGAAATTCGACACCAGGCAAGTTAGCGAACACACCTAATCGCAAATCGCAGGATCCTAGGTTGTGGCTTGGAATTAGTTTGATTTTGGTGGCAATGGTGCTTGGTCAAATAGTAATTAGCAAAGCATCAGCTCGAGTTACCGCAGTTACGTTAACTACTGACATAGCTAAAGGTTCCTTGATTCGAGATAAAGATGTAACAGTGGCTCAGGTATCAGTGCCAACTGCTCAAAATCTGATTAGCTTGCCAAGCGATGCCATCGGTAAAATCGCCGCCACAGATTTGTTTGCCGGTGACTTGATTTCAATGCATTCTGTAACAAACAACTTCGCCACGGATGCTCGAGTGGTTAGCATCCCAATTCGGGCAGGACACCTGCCGGAAGTTTTACCTGGTGGGAAAGTTGATATCTGGATGACTCCTTCGTTAGATGGTGTTGCACTTCCAGGTCCAGCGACACTAATCATCTCGAGCGCAGCAATTGATTATGCACCAGATTTTGTGGATGCCGGCATGGATACTTCAGTAACAGTGTTGGTGAGTGAAGAACAGGTGCAAGAACTTGTCCAAGCAATGCGCGATGGAACGATTGATTTAGTTGCGATCCCTTCGGGTTCGCAGTGAAAAACCTAATTGTGGCCCTTGGCCTTGTTGATTGGGAGTCTCAGTTTGTAAGTGGCTTGGGCCATCCAATGTTTGGATTAACGGTGCAGCGCAGATGTGTTGATGGCATCGACATTAGAGCAGCGATTCAGGTCGTTGAATGCCAAGGAGTGATTGTCACTGACACAACGCCTCGAATCGATCATGACTTGCTTATCGAGCTAGGTGATATTCCACTGATTGCAATCACGCAAGATCAGGATTACTGGAAAGAATTTGGGGCAACCCACTGCATCGCGCTTGATTTGAATAATCCAGTTTCGGCATTAAAGCTTGTTGCGGAATTCTTTCGCGGAGAGGTTCAGGCTCCGAAACCCGAAACTATCGCACACGGCTTGCACATTGCCATCGCTGGATTTGGCGGTTCCTGTGGACGCTCGTTCACGGTAAAGGAATTGAGCTGGCAATTTTCACAGCTTGGGGGGAAAAGCGTAATGGTTGATGGTGATACTTATGGCCCCACTTTGGACCAAGAGTTAGGTTACGACCTTGGATTTAATGGATTGTTAGATATGTGTCGCACGTTAGAAAAGAAAACGGTTTTAGCACATAGTGACTTTGAAATCATTCCCGAAGTCGCCCCACGATTATGGCTTATCCCTGGTTTGCCGAGAACTTCACGATGGACAGATTTGCGGATTCCGGCCCTACGGGAGCTATGGCTTAGAGCAAAGCAAAATTATGACTTTGTAATTTCTGACATTGGCCCAATTTTGGAAGCAGAACATGGCTTGACGCATGAGACTTCATTACCGCGTCGTCATGCCACATCTCTCACGGCTTTGGAATCAGCTCGTGTAACAGTGATTTGCGCGCGAGCTGATGCGGTGGGCTTGGCGCGCTTAGTCAGGGGCTATTTGGAATTTCATGAACTATTTTCCAAATCTGATGTCTACGTGATGTTGTGGGGAGTTACCTCCGAATCCCATGCGCGAGATGTTAGCAACGCAGTAACTCGTCACACTGGTATTGAATCGGTGACAACGGTCCCGTTAGATTGGGACGCATCGCGCAAGGCTTTGGACAGTACCTCGTTTATAGGTAAACAGAATCCAAAACATGAAATCACAAAACAGTTTGAGAAACTAGCCAAAATAATTGCCGACCAGCATGAGGTTTCAAATCAAATAACTTCGATTACAAAACCTCGCAAGAAATTACTAAAGCGAGCAGCGTAGATTTAAAACTTAAGAGTTACTTAAGTAAATCCTGAATTCTGGAAATTCCTTCGATTAAGTCGTCGTCACCGAGTGCATAAGAAAGTCGAACGTAACCTGGCGTGCCAAAAGCCTCGCCTGGGACTACAGCAACTTCTACTTCATCAAGAATGAGTGCAGATAGTTCTGCTGAAGTTTTTGGAACCTTGCCACGAATTTCTCGGCCCAAAATATTTTTAACTGAAGGATAAACGTAAAACGCACCTTCAGGTTCTGGGCAGTTAACACCTTCGATTTCATTAAGCATCTTTGTTATGGTTTTTCGGCGGCGATCAAAAGCAATTTTCATTTCTTCCACTGCAGACAAATCGCCAGATACCGCAGCGAGGGCCGCGATCTGCGAAACGTTTGCCACATTGGATGTTGCGTGGGACTGAAGATTAGTCGCTGCCTTCACAATGTCGTTAGGACCAATCATCCAGCCCACACGCCAACCTGTCATGGCATAAGTTTTTGCAACGCCATTCACAATGATGCACGTGTTAGCTAATTCAGGAACTAAAACCGGCATGGAAGAAAATTCGGCATCGCCATAAACCAAGTGCTGGTAAATTTCATCCGTTACAACCCAGATCCCTTTTTCAACTGCCCATTGGCCAATTGCTTCAACCTCAGCTGGTGAATAAACGGCGCCAGTTGGATTACTAGGCGAAACGAAAACCAGTGCCTTAGTTTTTGGAGTTAGTGCTTTTTCAAGTTGCGCGATGGAAGTGCGATATCCAGTTGATTCATCAGTGATGATTTCAACCGGAACACCGCCAGCAAGTCGAATTGATTCTGGGTATGTTGTCCAATATGGGGCGGGCAACAAAACTTCATCGCCTGGATCAAGCAGTGCAGCAAAAGCGTTATACAAAGCTTGCTTTCCACCATTAGTAATTAGCACTTGGCTTGGATCAATGATTAACCCTGAGTCGCGCTTTGACTTAACAGCGATGGCTTCCTTTAGTTCTGGCAAACCACCAGCAGGTGTGTAGCGATGCCATTTTGGATCGCGGCAGGCAGCAACCGCGGCTTCGACAATGTAGTCGGGTGTTGGGAAATCTGGCTCGCCCGCACCGAACCCGATAACTGGTCGGCCAGCTGCCTTTAAGGCCTTTGCCTTGGCATCAACAGCAAGGGTTGCGGACTCTGCAATTGCCCCAATTCGGGCTGAAACTCTAGGTTTGTTCACGCGCTCAAGTATTGCGTATTCTGGTGAAATTAGCATTACCGGGGCGGACAATCTGTGGTTTTTGCGCCTCCAAAAATGGGTCTAGACTTGACCCACCGACACAATTCTTAGTCTGCGCAAGCGTGCCTAGAAACAGGTAGGCGAGTGTAGGTCGAAATTGTGCCAGAGGGTCGTGGCTCAATTGGTAGAGCACCGGTCTCCAAAACCGGTGGTTGGGGGTTCAAGTCCCTCCGGCCCTGCTGCAAGAAGTAAGACAAAGACTTTGAAAGTGTTCGAATTAGTAATTGATCGAGTTAAGTGCAAGAAGGTCCGGCGAAGAGAGGATAGATGATGAGTGTTAATAGCACCGAGCGTCTCGGATTGTTTGGTCGCATGTCATTATTCCTGCGCCAAGTTATTTTTGAACTTAAGAAAGTTGTCTGGCCAACCAGAGAACAACTTGTCACTTACACAATCGTAGTTATCGTTTTCGTGACGATTATGGGATTGATCATTGCTGCACTTGATTTTGTATTCGTCAAACTAGTTCTATTTATTTTCGGTTAGTCGTTAGGTAAGGAATCAAACGTGTCTGAATCACCGTTCTTAGAAGCTGTTGCACCGCAAGCAGATGACGCGATGTCATCAATTGCAGTTGACATGCCTGTTTCTAATGAAGAAGCAATCGAAGCAACTGACATTGCCTACGATGGCGCAGTCGATGTGGACATCGACGGCGAAGTTTCAACAACGTCAGCTGATGAAAACTTTGATCTAAGCGGGGCAGTCGAAGCCGAGCTTGCTCCTGATACAGAAGTTGAAACAGAAGATCCTGAAGCAGAAGTTGAACCAGAAGTAGTTGTTGCAGAAACTGCTACCGAAGAACCAAGTGAAGATGAAGATCCAGTTGCTGCTTTCCGCGCACGCCTAGAATCCCAAATTGGCGACTGGTTCGTAATTCACTCCTATGCAGGATTCGAAAATCGCGTAAAGCAAAATCTTGAAACTCGCTCGGTATCCCTCAATATGGAGGATTACATTTACGAAGTTAACGTGCCGACTGAAGAAGTGACAGAAATCAAGAACGGTGTTCGCAAGCAAGTTAAGCGCAACAAGTTCCCAGGTTACGTATTGGTCCGCATGGATCTAACTGATGAATCATGGGGCGTAGTTCGCCACACTCCGGGTGTTACCGGATTCGTTGGCCAGGGTCACAACCCAGCCCCACTTTCAATGGATGAAGCATTCGACATGCTGCGCCCAACCCAACAGAAGGCAATCGCAAGTGTGGCAACTGCTGCAGCTGCATCTGCCAGCGAAAAGGGAACTGGTGCAAGTGGCGCAAAGATCGATATAGATTTGAACATTGGCGATTCGGTAACCGTAGTAGATGGTCCGTTTGCCACATTGCACGCAACGATTTCCGAGATCAACTTGGATGCACAAAAGGTTGTAGGTCTCGTAGAGATCTTCGGCCGCGAAACTCCTGTGGAACTGGGCTTCAACCAGATTCACAAGAACTAAAGAAACAACGAAAAGAAAAAGGACGCGATAGACATGGCCCCAAAGAAAAAGGTCACTGGACTTATCAAGTTGCAGATCAAGGCCGGCGAAGCAAACCCTGCTCCACCGGTTGGTCCAGCACTTGGTCAGCACGGTGTAAATATCATGGACTTCTGCAAGGCGTACAACGCTGCAACAGAGTCACAGCGAGGCAATGTAATTCCAGTTGAAATTACGGTTTACGAAGACCGTTCTTTTGACTTTGTTACAAAGACTCCACCAGCAGCACGAATGATCCTCAAAGCCGCAGGCGTTGAAAAAGGTTCAGGCGTTCCGCACACCACCAAAGTTGCAAATATCAGCCAAGATCAGGTGCGCGAAATCGCCCAGACCAAAATGGTTGACCTCAATGCCAATGACATTGATGCAGCAATGAAGATCATCGAAGGTACTGCCCGCTCAATGGGCATCACTGTAGGTAAATAATCCATCCCAGTGGGAGAGCACTTCATGCTCGAACCACGAACTCCAATGAAAGAGGAGAAAACATGAAGCACGGTAAGGCGTACAACAAGTCCGCAGCAACAATTGATAAAGACAATTTATACAGTCCATTAGCCGCAGCCCGTTTGGCAAAAGCTGGAGTCGCAACTTCCAAGTTTGACCAGACCGTTGAAGTAGCGATGCTGCTTGGCGTGGATCCGCGTAAATCTGATCAGATGGTGCGTAGCACCGTTAACCTGCCACACGGCACCGGCAAGACCGCTCGCGTCCTGGTCATTGCCGCCGGTGAAAAGGCTGACGAAGCTCGCGCAGCAGGCGCCGACTACGTCGGTGTTGATGATCTAATCACCAAGATCGAAGGTGGCTGGACTGATTTCGACGCAGTAGTAGCAACTCCAGATCTAATGGGCAAGGTTGGTCGACTAGGTAAGGTTTTGGGTCCACGTAACTTAATGCCTAACCCAAAGACTGGAACCGTAACGCTAAACGTTGCTAAAGCAGTTGAAGACATCAAGGGCGGAAAGATCGAATTCCGCGTTGATAAGCACTCAAACTTACACTTCATTATTGGTAAGGCATCTTTCACTGAGCAACAGCTAGTTGAAAACTACGCTGCCGCATTGGATGAAGTCCTACGTGTGAAGCCAGCTAGCTCAAAGGGCCGCTACATCAAGCGCGCCGTAATTTCCACAACTATGGGTGTTGGTATCCAGGTAGACCCAAACAAAATCCGTAACTTGATGGTTGAAGACGAAGACTAATTCTTAAGGCTTGTGGGCTCTCGTTTTGACTTGGGAGCCCACAACCGCCTAAAGTTCAAGAGAACAAACCGAAGACCGCCGGTCCTTCTGGGAAACCAGAAAGGCTAAGGCTCCTGAATCGGAGCGCCAGCGTAGGTGATGTAAGAAGTACAGCTTTATTGCTGTGTTCATGCCTCGCTTACGCGGGGCTTTTTTCATGGGCCATTACATAAGGAGCACCATGGCACGCGCTGACAAGGCCGCTGCAGTAGCCGAGATCACGGAAGAATTCCGTGCGTCCAACGCAACTGTCTTGACCGAGTACCGCGGTTTGACTGTGGGTCAACTCAAGCAACTTCGCCGTTCGCTTGGACAAGACACCACCTACGCCGTAGTCAAGAACACGCTGACAAAGATCGCAGCAAAGGATGCTGGCGTTGTAGGTTTCGACGAATTACTCGTTGGACCAACTGCAATTGCATTCATTAAGGGTGACGCTGTCGCTGCCGCAAAGGGCATCGATACTTTCGCCAAGGAAAATCCAATGCTTGTTATCAAGGGCGGAATGATGGATGGCAAAATCCTCACCGCTGATGACATCAAGAAGTTGGCAAAGCTCGAGTCTCGCGAAGTACTTCTGTCCAGAATTGCTGGCGCTGCAAATGCAACGCTTGCCAAGGCAGCAGCACTATTCCAGGCTCCGCTATCACAGGCCGCTCGAACTATCGCTGCGCTTGAAGCCAAGGGTGGTGCTGCGGGTGAAACCCCAGCTCCAGCTGCCGCTCCAGTTGCTGAAGTAGTCGAGACTGCGGAAGCACCAGCTGACGCACCTGCAGAAGTTGTTGCCGAGGAAGCTACAACAGATGCACCACAAGAAGAAGCAGTAGAAGCATCCGCTGAAGCTGTCGAAGCCGAAGCTGCACCAGCAGCCGAGGAATCAACTGAGGGCTAGGCCCCTCTCAGCACGAATTAACCGGGCCTAACGCCCCAAACCGGAAGGAAGCCATAATGGCAAAGCTAAGCACCGATCAGTTGATCGACGCATTCAAGGAACTAACACTGATCGAACTTTCTGAGTTCGTTTCACAGTTTGAAGAAGTATTCAACGTAACCGCAGCAGCACCCGTTGCAGTTGCCGCAGCTCCAGCAGCTGGCGGCGGCGACGGTGGCGGCGTATCTGCAGATCAGGATGAATTCGATGTCATTCTTGAAGATGGCGGCGCACAGAAGATTGCAGTTATCAAGGAAGTTCGTAGCCTGACCAACCTAGGTCTTAAGGAAGCTAAGGACCTTGTAGAAGCAGCTCCAAAACCTGTTCTTGAAAAGGTTAAGAAGGATGCAGCTGAAGCAGCAAAGGCAGCTCTTGAAGGTGCCGGCGCAAAGGTAACAGTCAAATAATTAATTATTTGACTGAGGTAAGCACTACTAAGTAGTACTTATTCTCCTAAGAAAAACCTAAAAAGGTGGTTCCCTCGGGGGAGCCACCTTTTTCTATGATTTTGAAAAATTTGCGGGTATAGGCTAGAACTGGAGCGAATTCACAACAGTCTGTTACCAGTAGGAGAATTGAATTGAAAAGGTCACGAAATGTAATTTCTATTACGTTGATGCTTTTGCTCTCTTGCCAGACGGTATCTAACGCCGCAGTAAATGTTAAAACTAAGCATCGAGCATCAAATGGAATGGTGTGCACGATTATTGGTACTGCTGGAAAGGATAACTTAAAAGGAACGAGTAAATCCGATGTAATTTGTGGCCTCGGAGGTAAAGACAAAATTGATGGCAAAGGTGGAAACGACTACATCGATGGGGGTGCCGGAAATGATGAAATTGCCGGAGGAAATGGGAATGATTCAATCTATGGTGCCAATGGGAATGACATAGTTTTAGCTGGTAACGGAAATGACTACATTTCTGGTGGCAATGGTCGAGATAACATACAAGGTAACGCGGGTAACGACACGATTTACGGTGATCCACTTCCGGACGTGCTCTTAGGTGGAGCGGGAAATGATTACATAGATGGTGGTGGCGGATTTGACTATGTCGATGGTGGACCTGGAGAAAATAGTTGCGTAAAGTCCACAGATGAACCACAGGTGAATACTTGTAGATATGACTGGCGGGGCCCAGCAATTCTCAGCATTACTACTTCCCAAACACAGGTCTCTCCTGGCGACTCCATGCGCATCGAGATTCATGCTTCTGATGAATCAGGCATCTCATCAATCTCGTTTTCAACTTCTGTAGGTAGTTTGCAACGTGACATCTGCGGTCAATCGATGTCTAAGCTAACCGGTGACGGATTCGAAGACATTTGGTTCCTTGATTGTGTGATTCCTGCGAACGCATCAAATGGCACTTATTCCATAATTGGTTTCGGCCGCGACGTAAATGGAAGTTGGACAAATACCAATGGCGGAACCTTGTCCAGGACTCGAGGCGAATTTCAAGTTATAAACGGTAATGATGATTTCACTGGTCCAGAAATAACTTCGGCTTCGGTTTCTACCACGACAGTTACCAGTGGCGATTCCATTACGATCTCAGTTCACGCTCGAGATTTTTCAGGCTTGGAGTACGTTAGTTTTTCAACATCTATTGGGGGAATTCAACACGACATTTGTCACCAGCAATTGTTCATGACGGATGGCGATCGTTTCGATGGCACATGGTCTGTAACCTGCGTGATTCCTGCTTCCGCCAGAACTGGAACCTACATTATTACGCCATACGCAAAAGATTTTGCTGGCAATCACACAAACGTAAATGGTGGAACGATCTCTGCAACAAAAGGATCCTTTGACGTTATAAATGGAAATACAGACCTAATCGGACCAGATTTGATCTCACTCACTTCCACTCCATCAGTTGTTCACCCAGGAGATATCCTGACTATTCAGGCACATTGGATTGATGCGAGTGGCGTAGGCCGTGCGGGATTTTGGTTTAGCAGGGACCATGTACAGCGAGATTTCTGTGGACAGTCAATGACTCTTGCATCAGGGACGATTTATGACGGAATTTGGGAATACAAATGCCGAGTCCCTGAAAATACAGTAGTTGGAAATTACGTTGTGCATGCCTACTCGACAGACTTGGTTGACAACGACGCGAATGTAAATAGTGGGATATCTCGTGACTTAACTTCTAATTTCACATTGGAGTAAAAGCGGGTCCTTAGTTTTATTAACGGGGCTTCATGAACTTATTGTCAAATTTCAATTGTTCATTTGTGAATCCTTAATTTTGTTGTGAACATAACGCCTTTGTCACAGTCACTACTGAGTGCTTGACATGTGTCCGTATCTGGGCCACGATTGGCGAGCAAGTTAAGAAATGCAGACTTCCCCCTGTAAACCGATGATTTCGGTCTGGCGCACTTGGCCCTAGCTGTCCAAGTCAGTGCAGAAGGCACGAAAATCGAGGGTTTTCAGGAAAAATTGAGCTGCATTGGACAGTGGCTGCCGCCTCTAGGTATGCTACGAGTTCGCCGTGCCCTAAATCCACCTGTCATTTGTGTACCTCAATTTGACTAGGTTCCTTTAGCGCGCGCGCATTACAGCTAGCTCGGAAGGACGACTGTTGGCCGCCTCACGCACACACTCGCGCAGTTCCACAGGCCCAAAGCGGGTCTCATTCGCAAAGATTCGTGAACCTCTAGAGGTTCCTAATCTTCTTGATCTACAAGTTGAGTCTTTTGACTGGTTACTTGGAAATCAAGTTTGGAAGGACCGCGTTGCAGCGGCCCTGGAATCTGGCAATAACGAAATCCCTCAGACACACGGTTTACAAGATGTGTTTGAAGAGATCAGCCCAATCGAGGATTACAACGGCACTATGTCGTTGACATTCACCGAACCGAGCTTGGAAGATTCCAAGAACACCGAAGACGAGTGCCGCGAGAAAGATTTAACTTTCTCCCAGCCGCTATACGTCAACGCTGAATTCATGAACAACGAAACTGGTGAAATCAAGAGCCAGACCGTATTCATGGGTGACTTCCCGATTATGACCAGCAAGGGAACTTTCATAATCAACGGCACTGAGCGCGTTGTTGTATCCCAGCTTGTTCGTTCCCCAGGTGTTTACTTCGAGCGTTCCTTGGATAAGGCAACTGACAAAGATGTTTACACAACCAAAATCATTCCTAGCCGTGGTGCTTGGATGGAATTTGAAGTTGATAAGAAAGACATGGTTGGTGTTCGTATCGACCGTAAGCGTAAGCAACCGGTAACTATTTTCCTAAAGGCTCTTGGTCTAACTAACGAGCAGATTCGCGAACAGTTCGGCGCTTACGAATCAATGATGGCAACTCTTGAAAAAGATACGACAACGACGCAGGACGAGGCACTGCTCGATATCTATCGCAAACTTCGACCAGGTGAACCACCGACGGTTGAAGCATCACGCAGTTTGCTACAAAACTTCTTCTTTAACGAGAAGCGTTACGACCTTGCAAAGGTTGGCCGTTACAAGGTCAATAAGAAGCTTGGTCTAGATACTGAACCAACCAAGACTGTTCTTGACATCAATGACGTTCTTGCAACCATCGAATACCTAGTTCGTCTACATGCTGGTGAAACCGAGTTCACCTCAGCACGTGGCCTAACTCGCGTTGAAGTTGATGACATCGACCATTTTGGTAACCGTCGTCTTCGTACCGTTGGTGAATTGATTCAGAATCAGATTCGTACTGGTCTTTCTCGTATGGAGCGCGTTGTTCGCGAACGTATGACTACCCAGGATCCAGAAGCAATCACTCCGCTTACTTTGATCAACACTCGTCCAGTAATTGCGTCAATCAAGGAATTCTTCGGAACTTCCCAGTTGTCACAGTTCATGGATCAAACCAACCCACTGTCAGGTCTGACTCACAAGCGTCGCCTTTCAGCACTTGGACCCGGTGGTCTTTCTCGTGAGCGCGCAGGCTTCGAAGTTCGAGACGTTCACCCATCGCACTACGGTCGTATGTGTCCAATCGAAACTCCAGAAGGTCCAAACATTGGTCTGATTGGTTCGCTTGCATCGTATGCACGTATCAACGCTTTCGGTTTCGTCGAGACTCCATACCGCAAGGTTGTTAAGGGCAAGGTAACTGACAAGATCCAGTACCTAACCGCAGACGAAGAAGATGTTCACGTTATTGCGCAGGCAAACTCGCTGCTTAATGACGACAACACTTTCCAGGATGTCAAAGTATTGGTTCGCACCAAGGGTGGCGAAGTTGATTACATTCCTGGAACTGAAGTGGACTTCATGGACGTTTCACCGCGCCAGATGGTTTCTGTTGCAACTGCAATGATTCCGTTCTTGGAGCACGACGATGCAAACCGCGCACTTATGGGCGCAAACATGCAACGTCAGGCTGTTCCATTACTACGCAGTGAATCACCTTACGTTGGTACCGGTATGGAATACCGCGCTGCAAAGGATGCTGGCGATGTAATCGTGGCAACTGGATCAGGCGTTGTTTCCGAAGTATCAGCTGATTCCATTACCGTGCAAGAAGATGCTGGAAAGCACCTTACTTATGCAGTGCGTAAGTTCGATCGCTCGAACCAAGGCACTTGCTACAACCAGCGTCCGATTGTCAGTGAAGGCGATCGAGTCGAAGCTGGCCAGGTAATTGCTGACGGTCCATGTACTGAAAACGGTGAAATGGCGCTTGGTCGTAACCTGCTTGTGGCATTCATGCCATGGGAAGGTCACAACTACGAAGATGCGATCATCCTGAACCAGCGTCTAGTGCAAGATGACGTGCTTTCTTCAATTCACATCGAAGAACACGAAATTGATGCCCGCGACACCAAGCTTGGCCCAGAGGAAATCACTCGCGATCTACCAAACCTGTCAGATGAGGTTCTAGCTGACCTTGATGAGCGCGGCATTATTCGCATCGGTGCGGATGTTGTTCCAGGCGACTTGTTGGTTGGCAAAGTAACACCTAAGGGTGAAACTGAACTAACACCTGAAGAGCGTTTGCTTCGTGCCATCTTTGGTGAGAAGGCTCGCGAAGTTCGCGATACTTCCTTGAAGGTGCCACACGGTGAATCCGGCAAGGTAATTGGCGTTCGAGTATTTGATTCATCTGAAGGTGACGATCTACCTCCAGGCGTTAACCAAATTGTTCGCGTGTACATCGCCCAAAAGCGCAAGATCACCGAAGGTGACAAACTTGCCGGCCGTCACGGCAACAAGGGTGTTATCTCCAAGATTCTTCCACCAGAAGATATGCCGTTCCTTGAAGATGGAACTCCAGTTGATGTTGTGCTGAACCCACTTGGTGTTCCAGGACGTATGAACATCGGTCAGATTCTGGAAGTTCACTTAGGTTGGATCGCATCTCGCGGTTGGGAAATTGAAGGTGACCCGGAATGGGCAAAGCACCTTGTTAAGGAAGCACGTTCGGTTGCTCCAGGAACCAAGTTGGCCACACCGGTCTTCGATGGCGCCAAGGAAGATGAAATCGGCGGACTGCTTACTTCAACTCGTAAGACTGCAGACGGTCTAAGCCTGGTTGGCGAAAACGGAAAGGCCAAGCTATTTGATGGTCGCTCCGGTGAACCATTCCCTGGTGAGATCTCAGTTGGCTACATGTACATCTTGAAACTTCACCACTTGGTGGATGACAAGATTCACGCTCGTTCAACTGGTCCTTACTCAATGATTACTCAGCAGCCGTTGGGTGGTAAGGCACAGTTCGGTGGCCAGCGCTTTGGTGAAATGGAAGTGTGGGCTCTCGAGGCTTACGGCGCTTCTTATGCACTGCAAGAGTTGTTGACTATCAAGTCTGACGATGTGCTCGGTCGCGTTCGCGTGTACGAAGCAATCGTTAAGGGCGAGAACATTCCTGAGCCAGGTATCCCTGAATCCTTCAAGGTACTTATCAAGGAAATGCAGTCACTATGTCTGAATGTGGAAGTTCTTTCAAGCGATGGCTCTGCCATTGAATTGCGAGACACCGCTGAAGAAGTCTTCCGCACCGCTGAAGAACTTGGAATCGACCTGTCGCGCCGTGAGTCGCTCAGCGTCGAAGAACTCTGATCTCGGTCAGATACAGACGAACCCCGAAACTTAACTAGAAATAGAGGAACTCAAAGTGTTGGACGTCAACTTCTTCGACGAACTGCGGATCGGTCTAGCTAGCGCTGAAGACATCCGTTTGTGGTCGCATGGCGAAGTAAAGAAACCAGAAACAATTAATTACCGCACACTCAAGCCAGAGCGCGATGGTCTTTTCTGCGAAAAGATCTTCGGACCGACTCGTGACTGGGAATGTTACTGCGGTAAGTACAAGCGCGTACGTTTCAAAGGCATCGTTTGTGAGCGTTGTGGCGTTGAAGTCACTCGCTCCAAGGTTCGCCGCGAACGTATGGGTCACATCGAACTTGCTGCGCCAGTAACACACATCTGGTACTTCAAGGGCGTACCTAGCCGTCTTGGTTACTTACTTGATCTAGCTCCAAAAGATCTAGAAAAAGTAATTTACTTTGCTGCCTACATGATCACTTCGGTTGACGAAGCTGCTCGTCGTGAAGACCTTCCAAGCCTGGAAGCGCGTCTAAACGAAGACCGCAACAACCTGATCAAGAAGCGCGATGCCGATGTAGATGCACGCCTAAAGAAGATGGAAGCCGACTTAGCTGAACTTGAAGCTGAAGGCGCTAAGGCAGATATCAAGCGCAAGGTTCGCGAATCCGGAGAACGTGAAGTTACCCAGATCCGCAAGCGTGAAGACGCAAAGATCGATCGTCTGGTCAAGGTATTTGATCGTTTCCGCACTCTTAAGGTCCAGGACCTTGAAGGTGACGAGATGCTTTACCGCGAAATGCGCGATCGTTTCGGTCGTTACTTCAAGGGTGGCATGGGCGCTGCAGCAATCAAGGCTCGTTTGGAGACATTCGACCTAGAAGCAGAAGCTGTAAAGCTAAAAGACATCATCATTAATGGCAAGGGTCAAAAGAAGACTCGTGCACTTAAGCGCCTCAAGGTTGTTAACGCATTCTTGAATACCACAAACCACCCAGCCGCAATGGTCTTGGATGCAGTTCCGGTCATTCCACCAGATCTACGTCCGATGGTTCAGCTTGATGGTGGCCGTTTCGCAACTTCAGATCTAAACGATCTTTACCGTCGCGTTATCAACCGCAACAACCGTCTAAAGCGCCTGCTGGATCTTGGTGCACCTGAGATCATCGTGAACAACGAAAAGCGCATGCTTCAAGAATCTGTTGATGCATTGTTCGACAACGGTCGTCGTGGTCGTCCAGTAACTGGACCGGGTAACCGTCCACTTAAGTCACTGTCCGACATGCTTAAGGGTAAGCAAGGTCGCTTCCGCCAGAACCTTCTTGGCAAGCGCGTTGACTACTCCGGCCGTTCGGTAATTGTTGTTGGTCCACAGTTAAAGCTGCACCAGTGTGGTCTGCCTAAGCAGATGGCGTTAGAACTTTTCAAGCCTTTCGTAATGAAGCGCTTGGTTGATCTAAACCACGCACAGAACATCAAGAGCGCAAAGCGCATGGTTGAACGTCAGCGTTCAGTTGTTTGGGATGTACTTGAAGAAGTCATCACCGAGCATCCAGTTCTGCTAAACCGCGCACCTACTTTGCACCGTTTGGGTATTCAAGCTTTCGAGCCACAGCTCATTGAAGGTAAGGCAATCCAGATTCACCCACTCGTATGTACAGCATTCAACGCTGACTTCGACGGTGACCAGATGGCTGTGCACGTTCCGCTTTCTGCAGAAGCTCAGGCTGAAGCTCGCGTACTTATGCTTTCGACAAATAACATTTTGTCGCCAGCAAACGGTCGTCCAATTACCTCACCTACCCAGGACATGGTTCTTGGTCTGTACTCGCTAACTCGCGATGATTCAGCTGGTCTTGGTGCGGGACGGGCATTTGGTTCACTAGCTGAAGCAATCATGGCGTTTGATCGCAATGAACTTGCTCTGCAAGCCGAAGTGAAGATCCGTTTGGAAAATGTTGTTACCGAAATTGGTGGCGAGGCATCTTCCAAGACAATCGATACCACTTTAGGTCGCGCATTGTTCAACGAGACACTTCCAGCTAACTACCCATTCGTTAACGAAGAAGTTAAGAAGTCAAAGCTTGGTGAGGTCATCAATGACTTAGCTGAGCGTTACTCCAAGGTTCAGGTTGCTGCGACTTTGGATGCTTTGAAAGAAGCTGGCTTCCGCTGGGCAACTCGTTCCGGTGTAACTATCTCGTTCGCAGATGTTGTAGCTCCGGCAGCTAAAGCAGGCTTACTTGCTGAAGCTGAAGAAAAAGCTGACAAGATCCAAAAGCAGTACGAACGTGGTTTGATTGCAGACTCCGAGCGTCGCCAGGAACTAATCGAAGTATGGACTGACACAACCAATAAGGTTGCCGAAGCTATGCAGGAAAACTTCCCAACCACTAACCCGGTTTGGATGATGGTTAACTCTGGTGCTCGAGGCAACATGCTTCAGATTCGTCAGATCGCAGGTATGCGTGGTCTGGTAGCTAACCCGAAGGGTGAAATTATTCCTCGCCCTATCAAGAGCAATTTCCGTGAAGGTCTGTCAGTACTTGAGTACTTCATTTCTACTCACGGTGCTCGTAAGGGTCTTGCTGATACTGCGCTACGTACCGCTGACTCGGGTTACCTAACTCGTCGTCTAGTTGACGTGTCACAGGATGTAATCATCCGTGAAGAAGACTGTGGCACCGATCGTGGTCTAGCCAAGGCAATTCGCAAGGCTGATGGATCTGCTGAAGACTTCTTAGACACCACAATTGCATCTCGCTGCTTGGCAGAAGATGTAGTCGTTGCCGGCAAGACACTATTTGCTGCAGGTCAAGACATTGGCATTCTCGACATTGATGCCATGGTTGCTGCTGGTGTTGACGAAATCAAGGTTCGTTCGGTTCTCACTTGTGATAGCCGCTTTGGAACTTGTGCTCGTTGCTACGGTCGTTCCCTTGCAACATCCAAGTTGGTTGACATTGGTGAAGCCGTTGGCATCATTGCTGCTCAGTCAATTGGTGAGCCAGGAACTCAGCTAACTATGCGTACCTTCCACACTGGTGGTGCAGCATCTGACGGTGGTGACATCACTCATGGTCTACCTCGCGTGGTCGAACTTTTCGAAGCTCGTACTCCAAAGGGTGTTTCACCAATCTCCGCAGCCACTGGCCGCGTTCGCATTGATGAATCAGACAAGTCCAAGAAGGTCATCGTTATTCCTGACGACGGTTCCGAAGAGCTGGAGTACCCAGTTTCTAAGCGCGCCAAGTTAGTAGTTGAAGATGGTCAGACTGTCACAGCCGGTGATTTGATCCTTGTTGGTAAGCCAGATCCGAAGGAAGTTCTTCGCATCCGTGGTCCACGTCAGGTTCAGATCCACTTAACTGACGAAGTTCAAGAGGTTTACCGTTCTCAGGGTGTATCGATTCACGATAAGCACATCGAAGTTATTGTGCGCCAGATGTTGAAGCGAGTAATCATCGTTGAACAGGCTGAATCCACATTCCTAACTGGTGAACTTGTTGAGCGTTCAGCATACGAAAACGACAACCGTCGTCTAGTTACTGAAGGTGGCAAGCCAGCATCAGCTCGTCCAGAGCTAATGGGTATCACCAAGGCATCACTTGCAACTGAATCTTGGTTGTCGGCTGCATCGTTCCAGGAGACAACTCGTGTCCTTACCGATGCTGCAATCAACGGCAAGCGCGATCCACTGCTTGGTCTAAAGGAAAACGTAATCATCGGAAAGCTGATCCCAGCTGGTACTGGTCTTCCTCGTTACCGCAACGTGAAGGTCGAACCAACCGAAGAAGCCAAGGCAGCCGTCTACGCCGCAATGAGCGTCTACGACAACTACGACTACGGCGACTTTGGTCAGGCTTCCGGCGAAGCAGTTCGCTTGGAAGATTACGACATGGGTCAATATCGGAGTTAAGGACTGAGGCGAAAGCCGAGGAATCGAAACTCAATAAAAACAGTTCGTTAAAACAAAGAAGGTCGAGCAGAAATGCTCGGCCTTCTTTGTTTATGAACCGAGGCAGGAATATTGTGAAATGCTTAACCCATGACGAAACCTCGCGCTTACATTGCCGGCCCGCTATTTGATGAAGGTGAACGCTGGTTCATCGAAAAGATCGAAGCCATGGTGGCTGAGGCTGGATTCGAGACGTTCTTGCCGCATCGGGACAATCCACCGAAGGTAAAAGATAACGTCAAGGAAATTTTTGAAAATGATAAGCGGGGGATTGATGCCTGCGATTTAGTCGTTGCGAATTTGAATGGAATAACTACTGACGATGGAACTGCCTGGGAACTTGGCTACGCCTATGCCAATGGCAAGTACCTAATTGGCCTGCATACCGACTGGCGAGCCCGATTCAAGCACGAAGTCGTGAACTTAATGATCGAGACCTCACTCAATGAACTGGTTCGGACTCAAAAAGACCTCAAATCAGCCTTGAAAAGCTGGATATCCAATAATTCATAAGCATCAACCCTTGAAAAGCTGGATTACTGCCCAGCAAGATGTACGGGAAAAATGGCCTAAAACCGAAGAAAAGTCCCGAGCGAAAAATTTGCGAAGCAATTCTTTTGAGCAAGGGAGCTTTTCGAAGGTTTGAAGGCCCCACACACCAAGGCCAGATCTTGACCTAAATGTCCGATTTTCAAGCCCGACACGCCGTCCGCGTGGGTGGGGGGCGATCTCGTTTTGACCTTTAACCACAAGTGTGGGTAATGTTTCACCTTGTGCCTAACGAAAGTTAGGTTTCGCATCTATGCCTAGGGCTTCCCCGTCGGCGCAGTTTTCGCGAGACAGGCTCCTTCATTAAAGGAATGTCTTGCAATCCGCGCTTAACCGGGCAACACACCCGACCGCGTGGGTCGGAGCTAGTGGCGGTGCCGCCATCACAACAAACGTTTGAAAGTCGTGCGAGAAGTCGCGCTACTTAGATGAAGGAGAACGAGTGCCAACGATCCAACAGTTGGTCCGCAAGGGCCGACAGGACAAAGTCACGAAGAACACGACGCCTGCTCTTAAGGGCAGCCCGCAACGCCGTGGCGTTTGCACGCGTGTTTACACAACTACACCAAAGAAGCCGAACTCTGCGCTTCGCAAGGTAGCTCGTGTACGTCTGACTAGTGGTGCTGAAGTAACTGCCTACATCCCAGGTGAAGGCCATAACTTGCAGGAACACTCAATCGTTCTTGTTCGTGGCGGTCGCGTAAAGGATCTTCCTGGTGTTCGTTACAAAATTATCCGTGGCGCTCTTGATACTCAGGGCGTAAAGAACCGCAAGCAGTCTCGTAGCCGCTACGGCGCGAAGAAGGAGAAGAGCTGATATGCCACGTAAGGGTCCAGCTCCGAAGCGACCGATTATCGTCGATCCGGTTTACCAGTCACCAGTAGTTACTCAGCTTGTTAACAAGATTTTGTTACACGGCAAGAAGTCCACTGCTGAATCAATTGTTTACGGCGCACTTTCTGGTTGCCACGAAAAGACAGGTACTGATCCAGTACAGACTCTTCGTCGCGCACTAGACAACGTTCGCCCAACTCTTGAAGTTCGTAGCCGTCGCGTTGGTGGCGCTACTTACCAGGTGCCAGTTGAAGTTAAGCCAACTCGTGCCAACACCCTTGCACTTCGCTGGTTAGTTGGTTACTCACGTGCACGTCGTGAAAAGACAATGACTGAGCGTTTGATGAACGAAATCCTCGATGCTTCTAACGGCTTAGGTGCTGCAGTGAAGAAGCGCGAAGACACACACAAGATGGCTGAAAGCAACAAGGCCTTCGCACATTACCGCTGGTAATCCAAGAAATTTACCGACCTTAAGACTTCTAGAAACCGACAGAACAAGAAACAGAGACGAGAGAGTAAGTGGCTACCGAAACATCGCTTGACCTCGCCAAGACCCGCAACATCGGGATCATGGCGCACATCGACGCGGGCAAAACCACGACTACCGAGCGCATCTTGTTTTACACCGGTATCAACTACAAGATCGGTGAAGTGCACGAAGGTGCAGCAACCATGGACTGGATGGAACAAGAGCAAGAGCGTGGCATCACAATCACCTCAGCTGCAACCACCTGTACTTGGAAAGATCACACGATCAACATCATTGACACCCCAGGTCACGTGGACTTCACAGTTGAAGTTGAGCGTTCACTTCGCGTACTTGACGGCGCTGTCGCAGTATTTGACGGTGTAGCTGGCGTAGAACCACAATCCGAAACGGTATGGCGCCAAGCTAACAAGTACAGCGTTCCGCGTATTTGCTTTGTAAATAAGTTGGACCGTACTGGTGCTGACTTCTTTATGTGCGTTGGCATGATCAAGGATCGTCTTGGTGCAAACCCACTTATTCTTCAGCTTCCAATCGGTGCTGAAGGTGACTTCATTGGTCTAGTTGATTTGATTCGTATGCAGGCCATGGTTTGGCGCGGCGAAACTGCAATCGGCGAAGACTATGTACTTGAACCAATTCCAGCAGACCTTCAGGCACAAGCTGACGAATACCGTCACACCATGCTTGAGACCATTGCGGAAAATGACGAATCTTTCATGGAGAAGTTCTTTGAAGATGAATCATCACTTACCGAAGATGACATTCACGCAGCAATCCGTCGCGTAACTCTTGCTGGTGGTGCTGTTCCAATCGTTACCGGTACTGCATTCAAGAACAAGGGCGTTCAGCCAATGCTTGATGCGGTTATTCGTTACTTGCCTTCACCACTAGACGTAGAAGGCGTTACCGGCCACAAGCCAGGTAAGCCAGATGAAGAAATGCTACGTACTCCAAGTGACAGCGAACCATTAGCTGCACTTGCATTCAAAATTGCAACCGATCCACACCTTGGCAAGCTAACTTATGTTCGCGTTTACTCCGGACGTCTAGAAGCAGGCTCCCAGGTTCTTAACTCAGTTAAGGAACGCAAGGAGCGCATCGGAAAGATTTACCGAATGCATGCGAACAAGCGCGAAGAAATTGCAGCTGTAGGCGCAGGCGACATCGTGGCAGTAATGGGTCTTAAGGACACCACAACTGGCGAAACACTTTGCGATCCAGCAAACCCAATCATTCTTGAGTCAATGACTTTCCCAGCTCCGGTTATCGAAGTTGCGATTGAGCCAAAGACAAAGAGCGACCAAGACAAACTTGGTGTGGCAATTCAGCGTCTGTCGGATGAAGATCCAACTTTCCGCGTTCACACCGACGAAGAAACTGGCCAGACCATCATTGCGGGTATGGGCGAACTTCACTTGGAAATTCTTGTTGACCGCATGAAGCGCGAATTCAACGTAGAAGCAAATGTTGGTAAGCCACAGGTTGCTTACCGCGAAACTATTACCAAGAATGTTGATCGCATCGATTACACCCACAAGAAGCAAACAGGTGGTTCCGGACAGTTCGCTAAGGTCCAAATTGCAATTGCTCCGAATAAGCCAATTGATGGTGACGATACTGCCAATGGTGGTTACGCATTCGTAAACAAGATCACTGGTGGACGCATTCCTCGCGAATACATTCCTTCAGTTGATGCTGGCTGCCAAGACGCAATGGAAAATGGCGTACTTGCTGGTTACCCAATGGTTGATGTTCAAGTAACACTTCTTGACGGTGCTTACCACGATGTTGACTCTTCTGAACTTGCATTCAAACTTGCTGGTACTCAAGCATTCAAGGAAGGCGTTCGTAGCGCCGGTCCAGTAATTCTTGAACCACTAATGAGCGTCGAAGTAACAACCCCTGAAGACTTCATGGGTGATGTAATCGGCGACCTTAATTCTCGGCGCGGACAGATTCAGGCTATGGATGAGCGTTTCGGCTCACGCGTAGTCAAGGCTCTTGTTCCGTTGTCAGAAATGTTCGGCTATGTGGGAGATCTTCGTAGTCGTACTCAGGGACGTGCTAGCTACTCCATGGAGTTCTCGCAGTACGCCCAAGTTCCCGCAAGCGTCCAGACAGAAATTGTCTCGAAGGCACGGGGCGAGTAACGGCCCACAGGCCAAAAGAAATAAAAATCCTGCCGGAGTGAAGGTCACTCTGACAGACAGCACAAGGATCCAGGAGGACCCACCGTGGCAAAGGCGAAGTTTGAGCGGACAAAACCGCACGTAAACATCGGCACCATCGGTCACATCGACCACGGCAAGACAACGCTGACTGCTGCCATCACTAAGGTGCTGCACGATGCTTACCCAGATGTAAACCCATTCACGCCATTCGACATGATCGATAAGGCACCTGAAGAGCGTCAGCGCGGTATCACGATTTCGATCGCCCACGTTGAGTACCAGACAGAAGTGCGTCACTATGCGCACGTTGACTGCCCAGGTCACGCGGACTACATCAAGAACATGATCACCGGCGCGGCACAGATGGACGGTGCAATTCTTGTAGTTGCAGCGACTGACGGCCCAATGCCTCAGACCAAGGAACACGTACTTCTTGCTCGTCAGGTTGGCGTTCCTGCAATCGTTGTTGCTCTTAATAAGTGCGACATGGTTGATGACGAAGAACTTATTGAACTCGTAGAAATGGAAGTTCGTGAACTTCTAAGTGCTTACGAATTCCCAGGCGACGACATTCCAGTTGTTCGCGTAGCTGCATTCCCAGCACTTCAGGGTGATGCTAAGTGGGGACAGTCAGTTCTTGACCTAATGAAGGCTGTTGATGAGTACATCCCAACACCAGCTCGCGACATCGAAAAGCCATTCCTTATGCCAGTTGAAGACGTTTTCACCATCACAGGTCGTGGAACCGTTGTTACTGGTCGTATCGAACAGGGCATCGTAAAGGTCAACGAAGAAGTTGAAATCGTTGGTATTCGCCCAGACGTACAGAAGACAACCGTTACCGGTGTTGAAATGTTCCGCAAACTTCTTGATGAAGGTCGCGCTGGCGAAAACGTAGGTCTACTTCTTCGTGGAACAAAGCGTGAAGACATTGAGCGTGGCCAGGTTGTATGCCACCCAGGCTCAGTTAATCCTCACACTGACTTCGAAGCTAACGTTTACATCCTTTCCAAGGATGAAGGCGGCCGTCACACACCATTCTTCGACAACTACCGTCCACAGTTCTACTTCCGTACCACGGACGTAACTGGTGTAGTAA